>Ga0123354_10016036_pt1 | contig 11741 bp, 8 predicted proteins | sample TergutLab28metaG_2_FD_97872 | JGI IMG/M metagenome (GOLD analysis project Ga0123354, IMG submission 97872) | Labiotermes labralis P4 segment gut microbial communities from Petit-Saut dam, French Guiana - Lab288 P4 | ecosystem: Host-associated > Arthropoda: Insects > Digestive system > Gut ... | reverse complement strand
TGGATGTATTAACATCCGAAACATGTTGAGCATTAAATAATGAAATAATAAAGCAAGTGACATCAAGTTGGTCTCTCTTTATTCAACTATCAAGATGATGCACGGTCCAATAAACATAAAATTCTGTCAGTGTTGCAGGTACAGGGGTTTCTTTAATGGAAGGAAAAGAGGCCTACTAGTTTTCCCTCCTCTCAGTCTGCAGATTTCCAACACTCTATATACTGTATCGATCTATCTGCAGTACAAACAACACTGAGAAATCCGTAGATTAACCCTTATTGGCCCAACGTCGAGTTTATCTGGAAAGCGTTTTACTTTGTACCAGATCCGACGTCGAGCTCAAATCGACGTGCTATTTTACAACGTCTTATGTTGCGTCTTCCTGAGCTCCTGCCACATAACGACTGCTTTTGAAAATAAAAATTTAGATATTGTCTGGAAAATTAATTTGGACCAGTCAGAATTCATGATAATAATTTGGACTGCAAAGGGTTAAAAGTACAGTAAAAGATTTTGAGGTGAGACGAGCCCCGTTGTGTTGAGCAAATCACAATTAGAGAGGAGTACAGTCAGACACAACTTATATTTGCTACGGTTGGTTTACAAATCTGTCAAGAACTACATGTTTCGGCCTCTATATTGGCCATCATCAGGTTTTAGAGTACAACCTGATGATGACCAATATAGAGGCCGAAACATGTATTTGTTGACAGATTTGTAAACTAGACGTAGCACTAAATTATTATACCAACTACTACACATAAATAAAATTTATAAAATTTACACATTAAAACATTAAAAACGCTCCGACATGTTTCGGTCCTAGGACCATCATCAGGAAGCCATATCGTCCTTGCTAAAGTCACTATAAAAAGTCACATTAATTTCGCTGTACCAGTTGGGTATTGTGGCAGCATACCGTGTTGTGTGATGTTATGTTGCGAAGAGTGCCCTGCGATGGATGTGCATTGTGTGCGCAACGCAAAGCAACGAAGCACAGAATGCACATCCGTTGCAGGACACTCTTCGCAACATAATATCACACAACACGGTATGCTGCCACAATACCCAACTGGTACAGCGAAATTAATGTGACTTTTTATAGTGACTTTAGCAAGGACGATATGGCTCCCTAATGATGGTCCTAGGACCGAAACTCGTCGGAGCGTTTTAATGTGTAAATTTTATAAATTTTATATATGCGCAGTAGTTGGTATAATAATTGAGTGGCTCGACAACATGCACGGCGTAACAACGAAAATAAAGAAAAATAACCATAACAAATATAAGTTGTGTTTGACTGCACTCGTATCTAATTGTGTGGTACAGTACAAGATATTTTCACTGTCACTCTATGAAACCTAGCGCGCATGATGCCGTACAATCATTTTCAGTTGTACTATGATTGGTATCGGACTGTTGAACTCAAAATCAAGTAAATTATTTTATCGGCATTTCCCTCACACGCAAAGAACTGTTTGGCTAAATGCTTAGTGAGGCTGGTGATACTGGCCTCATTGAGACAGGTAAGGTAGAAGCACATAATTCTGGTAACAGGTTCAGTCTTTACAAGTACAAAACACGTACCTTGTCCCTTACACATTCCATATTAACAGTTATATTACATGCTTAATCCACTTTGTATAATGATAAATCCACGGCTGTCCAATCCGTGGTGCTGTGGCCCGGCAGCTTGTATGCGGCTCGCAGCCATATTTATAAATTACAAACAAGTATTTAAAAACTTTACAATAATTTAGGCGTTCAGGTAGGCAGCTTACTGTGATTTTTACGCGTACAGCCAGCGAACCAGCCCAGAATAACGGCTGTGGTCCTTTGCCAGAAGAAGCTGGATACTCCTGCAATATTGAAAGGTGGAATACCATAGTAATGCGTAATAAAGCGCGAGACATTTAAACATAACCGAGCAAATGGCATGTTGCAATAAAAGCCGGAGGTTAAACACAATTAATAATAAAACCCGCCACTGGACAGGATTCAGAGCCTGTTACAACCACCCTCCACCCTTAGAGTTTACCTTGGAGTTAATGAACGTAAGGTATATGCCTCTAAAAAGCGCCTTCAGCAGGGGACTGTCCTAAGATTGATTAACAAAGGATCGGTAACAAACTCGGTTACTTTCATGTGCCTAAGGATTACTTCAGATTAGGAATGAAAACTTTCGCTGATAGTCCATTCCATTAAGTGCCAAATAGTTTAGCGGCTGTGTGAACGGATTTTACAGTAGACAGGGATTCGATACAGCCACTGTGCAGATACTGAGACGGCTGACTGCGAGTATAAAATTCAGTAAAACTGATGGTGTCAGCTGCGTACAGCGTTGGAAATGTATACTTATAACGTTACTAGAACAGGAGTTAGAAGGAAAGGAAATCTATATTAATGCGGTGCATGGACGTCCGTTTGTTGCTTAGCGGAACGAAATAAAAGTCATAATAATATTCACAAAAAAAACCCAAAAGGTTCGTGTCATTTGAATTCCATACCTCGTGCGGTAGGAAATCCTAAGCTGTAGTAAAAAGGCCATGAGACTTATTTAAATGAAAAGAACATCGCACAGGACACTTCTGTTGGTACCAACTTCAGTAGGACAATACAAAGCCTGCTAGCAGGGCACTCTTCGCAACATAACATCACACAACACGGCATGCTGCCACAATACCCAACCGGTACAGCGAAATTAATGTGACTTTTTATAGTGTAACTTCAGCAAGGACGATATAGCTCCCTGATGATGGTCCTAGGACCGAAACATGTCGGAGCGTTTTTAATGTTTTAATGTGTAAATTTTATCAACTTTATATATGTGCAATAGTTGGTATAATAATTGAATAATTCCACGCAATGTCTTTCTCTAAAAAAACACACAGAATTTTCTCTCGAGACTATAATAGGCGCTCAGCTAGTGAAGGAAATTTCTGTTACTCATGTAACACTAAAGTTCATCACTCTATTCGCGATGGATTGCCACAGGTTCTTACCAGATTCGGATGAATCGTGAGAGAAGACGCGAGGTCCTCAAAATAGCGTTACGTAAGTTTCAGTTCTTAAGGCAATGTTACGCTGTGTAGATTAGTAAATAGATACCGAAGTTCGGTAGTGTTGCAGTGTCTTAGGCTGCGTACACACCAACAGAGTCGAGTCGAGTCCAATCCAGTCCAGTCAGACTCACAAAAACGCGACAGTGATTCTGTGGCTTACTTACAATGGCAGCCGGGGTAGTGCGTACACACCAGCAGAGTCGGGTCGAGTCACACGAGTCTTGCCGAGTCAAGAGTCTTGATGCCGCATGTTCCATTTCGTCAGTCAGACTCTAGTGATCGGACGTGACGGCTGCTGTCTTGAGGAAGAAATGGATGTGGAAAAGCTTATTCTTTTAGTTAAGGACCACGAGACAATTTACGACGCCTCGCGTTGTGAACACCGGAACCGCGTCTTACATTGATGATGATGTTCACAACGACAAAACAACAGCACCACTAACAACAGTAATAATGTTCTTATTGTTATTAGGCCTTCTATTTAAAGTTTGTATACGTTATTTTTGGCGTAGTAGAAAGTGACAACCGGCTTTCAACTGGCTTCAAATTAAAGATAGTGTAATGTGTTTGTAGTGTATTATTATTATTATTATCATCATCATCATCATCATCATCATTGTTTTAATCAAGGGATAGTTGAAAGAAGGAAGTAACAAAAGTAACGGAATGTGCTACTTCAAATATTTTCTTTACTGTAATTTAATTATATTCAGATTACGTTCGTGGCTTCAGGGGGAAAGCTTCATCCCCTACAAAGTACAGTGGGATACTTATGCTTGTACCTGGAATATTTATAATTGGAGGAACATTTAAGTCACCAGAACTAAACGCCTTTCCAAAATTTGAGTTACTAAAAACACTGTTATCAGTTTCACGTCCATGGGCTCCTACATCAATCAGTGTGAAGCAGCAGTTTGCATCAGCCACACCTAACAAGTTCATAGAGTGAAAGCTTTTGTAATTAAAGTACAAAGATCCTGCGTTTGGTGGGAATTTGATGCGGCAGTGTTTCCTGTCTCCGTTTCCTATGCAATTAGGCATTTGAAAAATATCGTTGAACTCATGTGCAATTCGCAGCCATATTTCCTAAGTAGGGACTGTTTTATATATATTGGTTGCAGTACCTTCCAAATGGTTTTTCCGGACTCACGTACAATGCCCCGTATTGTATTCTTTCCAACTCGAAAAAAGTATCCCAAAGACGCAAGTAATTCCCCATTGGCAAGATACCTAAAATAGACTTTACTTCTCAGACTCCCAGAAACGTAAGGACAAGTGACACAACTTAAGAAGTAATTATATGAGGGAAAGAAGAAATCAAAAGAAAAAATATCAGGAAGTGGGGCTACGGTGAGAGGGAAATGGTCATTTTATGGTGTCATGAATTTTTTGGAGTACTACTTGCAGCGTAGGACTATGGAAATGTTCCAGAGACAGCAACTGCAACTGAAGTTTCATCCACTGATCCAGATGAAACTGAAACAGACAATTCTGAACAACTGGAAGGAGAAAATATAATTCATGATCAGAAAATGGAAGGAGGGTCGAGTGAAAAAGAGCAGCCAGCAGGAATTAAAAGAGGAAGAAAAATACAAAAATTAACTGCTGTTGATATAGGCAGACAATACTTGGACTCAATTATTACACAAACGTACGTCAGCACAACCTATTTATTCTAGAGCAAGGCTACATGTTTCGACCAGATGTTAGTCATCTTCAGGCCCCTACAATTTCGTTAAAAGATGCTTTGTCCACTTTGGGATCCCAAAGTGGACAAAGCATCTGGTAACGAAATTGTAGGGGCCTGAAGATGACTAACATTTAGTCGAAACATGTAGCCTTACTCTAGAATAAATAGATTGTGCTGACGCACGTTTGTGTAATACTAATTGATTTTTAAGCACATCGTGATGCCTTCATTCTGAATACTTGGACTCCTTGAAAGAAATCAGTAATGAATGGAGGAGATCCTGGTTTCGAATATCCGCTACAATTCTAATTGAACAAAAAATACATAGGCAACTCTCTCTCTCCCTTTCTCCCTCTCTCTCTCTCTCTCTCTCTCTCTATATATATATATATATATATACATAATTGAAGAAATAAAATGTAAATAGGAGTAAATAATATTACTATCTAGGACACTAACTAAGATAAAGAGTAGCTCCAATAATATCGAGAATCCCTTTCTTGTCTCCTACAGATTTTTATAGGACTTACCTCAAAAAAACTACAAGTCTTTCTTCAGTTGTAATCGCCTTCTTATAGTTGGTGTTTTGTTTTTGTATTTCATCTCCCACTAGTTGTGACAGACGGTAGAACTGCTCGATATTCATTCTAAAAAAAACCCATGGAATTTCTCTTCATCCTCTAGCAGACCCGGATACAAGTGACTAAATATTTCGAAATCTGGTCTCTTTATGTTTATCGGGTGCACCCATATGTTCCGTCTCTTACGACGCCACCTCCTTCTCCACATAATCGTGTGCAAAACAAGCATGCTAAAATTTTCCATCGCTTTAGAGTTCTTTACTTGTGCACTGTTCAGAGGGTACTAAAAACCCACTGGGACTCACGGAGACTTGACTGGATTCAACTTGGTCGGTGTGAACACCCCTTGACTCTAGAGTCTGACTGGACTGGATTGGACTCGACTCGACTCTGACGGTGTGTACGCACCATTAATCTTCAGCGCCAAGCAGGCTATGAGCAGACTGTGGACGACATGGTGTGGTTCGAAGCGGTTCGGTTATTTTCGGCTACCACCCGGAGTTTCACGAATGAGCCTCAGGCCAACAACAAAACAGTAGGAGATCAGTCATGAATGTGTGAATTAGTCCATATAATAATGAAATGATTTCAATACTGTTAGTGCAGCTACTAAATATGTCTCGAGCAAGTAAGGAGGACTTTCCATTCTTGCTGTAGTCGACAAAACATTTATATATAACACAGCCATAACAAATAATGAATTCCGGTCCTGTGGAAGAAATTCCATGATTTCATAGAGCTTACAGTTCTGAGATTAAGATAAACTTGGGAGACGGCGGTAATATTCAGTAAATATTTTGTGGTCAAAGGAAATAAGTATTGTGCGAAATATATACGGATTAAGACGGCCATAATAAGGAAGAAATCATTTATTTCAGCATAATTTATTGCAATAAAATTCCTGACGAACTTCCCAGATGTTCATTTAAAACCGGAGGAAATATATGTCATAACCAAAGATATATGTCATAACCAAAGATATATGTCATAACCAAAGATATAAAATGGAAAATATTTGGTTTTACTGCGTTTTCTAGCTGTTAAATCATGCAGTAGCCTACATATCCTGCTCAGAGAAACACCTCCCTCAGGTTCTAGACCTTTATTCGATAAACCCAGTCAACATCACAACAAAACAAAATGCTGTTATTAAAACTAAACACATAACTGTATTTTCTGAAATTTGTATGTAGGTCACTGCGCAGTTCTGTAAGTTCATCCTTCTGTTGACACTGCCAGCACACACACACACACACATACACACAAATCCCGCACGAAGTTGCCATCATTATCATTCTGTTTCATACATGACATGTTTATTTTCACGGTGTTTTTAATCCAATCCGAGTAGTGCTTTACGCATAGAAAGCAAATCAGTCGAAATTTTAATAAAACGACTTTACTCTTGAGAACAGATTATTTTAACAATTTCGAAACATTTCGAAAATCCGCTATGAGTTTCGTGATATATGTCTGTCCGTCTGTCTTTCCGCCGTCCGTCCGCAAGGAGCAACCCGGCTCCCACAGGTAGTAGGATTTTCATCAAATTTGGTATTTTATATCTGATTTTTCCAAAAACCTGTTCAGAAAATACAACATTCAGTACAACATGACATAAATAAACGGCACTTAACATGAGAACGCGTGTACAAGTACATTTATGATAATATCTTGCTCAGTTCTTCTGAAAAGGAGAAACCTTTCATACAAAAGTTGAAGAGAAAATCAAAACACACATTTTATATTTCATATTTTTTTTCCCCAAGAAAATCGTGATGTTTAGGAGATAATGTGGAAAAATATTGTACAGCCAGACAGGCCACAATGACGATATGATAAGGCGCGTGCACTTTGTATGCTGGATAACTAAAGTTACAAACACACACTCAGAACATGTAATACCTATTGCTTTTTCCACAGCAACGATGGTTAAGCGAACGCGCCTCAGTGTTACGTCATACGTACGTTGCCTGTCTTGATGTTTCCAAGACTCGGTTTTGGTATTATGTTATCTTACGCTACATCGGAATTTTAAAAACATTTATATTCAGAAATATCAAGGAATGATTCAGAAATTATGCTAATTTCGCACTGTTATTATTATTATTTACTGCAATTGAATTTTCACTCGGTGACAGTAGTCCTTACAATAGTAAATAATAAGAATATACATAAACGAAACAATACAAAAACGCAGTAATAACAAGTACACATATTACTAAAACACCCACACAATTGTCAAAACACCCACACATTGCAAAACCCACACATCCACACGGAGGAATAACTGCAGGTATAATCTGTTTCTAACACCCAATGTCTTCCTAACAGTTACCTGTAACCACGAAATATCATCAATGCTTACCCATGCGTATTCAGACAGCGTACAAGAATAACGACTGACCAGGCACCAATAGCAAAAGGCCCCTGTGGGTGGGTTTGCAAGCACGAGAGAGCAGCAGCACAGCAGCCCTATTTGTGTGGACAAGACAATGTGACAAGGTATGTTAATTGGTCCACTGAATTATGTCCCATATGACCCAGGACACTGAATCGTAGCAAAGAGAAAGACAGGCATTTAAAGCTGTAAATTCTCTCTCATAAACACCGGCGTCACACAGAGTAATACAGGGTGGAGCAGAGGAAACGCATGTGTTTCAAATGGCTAGTATTCGGCAAGAGTTGGGGTTGATGACGTTGGGCGTGAGCCGGCGGACAGCTCAGACAATGCAGTTTCAGTAGGCATGGCGCATTGGAACGTAGAGCATCGTATGTTTGTCGTCGATCAGTTCTTAGAAACAGTGATTCCGTAGTTAGTGTGTAACGTCTTTTCCGTCGAATGTTCAATGTTGGGCATCGAGGTGCAATTCCAGATCGGAACACTAGACTGCGATGTGTTGAAGCATTTTTAAATGCTTCAACCAATCGGAGTATAGTGTTCCGATGTGTTTCGATCTGGAATTGCACCTCGATGATCAACATTGAACATTCGACGGAAAAGACGTTACACACTAACTACGGAATCACTGTTTCTAAAAACTGCTCGAGGACAAACACACAATGTTCTACGTTCCAATGCGCCATGGCTACTGAAACTGCATTGTCTGCGCTGTCTGCGGGCTCATACCCAACGACATCAATCCCAACCTTGCGGAGTACTAGCCATTTGAAAAACATGCGTTCACTCTGCTCCACCCTGTATAAGGACGATGATAATGCAGTAGAGGAGGGAATGAATAAATCTGGTAAGCGGGGGAGGGGAAAACTGTTGGAACTGAAACCTTCTCACGCGTTGCAATGGCTGGGGGAGAGCATTAATTGTTCTTTTGCAGGGGTTTAATGTTCGTTAAAAGAGTTAGATATGAATTAAAATCCCCTGTGGTCATTCCACAGCATTGTTAAACCTAGTTTAAACGCGCCATGAAACAAATCACGGTTACTGCTGTTGTGTTACAGTATTATGCTCCATGGACGGAGAGACCCTATTTATAGATCGCTGCCAAAGCGGACACATTAAAGGCATATCATGAAATAACATATTATACTAGCTTCATTAGGCCTATATATATATATATATATATATATATATATAGCGTAGCGGAATAGCCCAGTCGGTATAGCGACTCGCAATCGGCTAAACGGTCCGGGGAACGAATCCCGGTGGAGGAGAGAATTCCCACACCCGTCCAGAGCGGCCCTGGGACACACCGAGCCTCCTGCACAGTCCGTACCTGTCTCTTTCCGGGGTTAAAGCGGTCGGGGCCACTCACCCCAATCTAGCGCTTAGGTTTAAGAAGGAGTAGGGCTGTACCTCTACTTCCCCTCTGGGTCTTCATGACCTGTACTGGGATGAGCTTTACTTTTACATTAGAAATAATTTATTGTGTTCAAACCTGAAGCACGCCCTACGAGACACGTTGTGTACTTAAATATTTGTGGTATAGAAGCAAAAATGAAGTCTGTAGCGGTGCAAGCTTTAGATAAGGAACCTTGTCATCGTATGACAGAGACCAAAATGTACGGTGTAAATTTCATCGTTTGGAGTTATAGTTAAGTGGTCGAAAGATTAATTCTTTCTTGATATTTCATATTCAGTGGTACAAAATGTCAAGATGCGAATATTATGATCACAGAGAATATTTAAGATTTCGAAAGAAATAAGCACAATCTGCTTCAAGTTACTATACAGGGCGTTCCATAATGTAAACCGAGATTACAAAAATTTATTATAGGAAAACCGTGGAACACGTATTTACGAAACCTGTACAGATAGAAGGAACAACTCAAAAAAAATTTTTCCCCAGTAAGTTTTTTCTCATCGTAGTGCACATTTCTGCCGCTAGGCGATGCGAGTGTACGTAGTGAGAAAATGGCCGCTCCGGGGGAGAAGCCGTTTTGTGTGTTGGAATATCACACGAGTAAATATGTGTTTGCTGTGCAACGTGCATTTCGTGCAAAGTACGCGAAGGACCCGCCTACAAAACCTCGCCGACCTATAGCCACGGATCATTGCAGCAGCGAAGAATATCGATGCACCCATGTTGACGCGTGTGTGGTAAGAACTTGAATATCGTATCGATGTGTGCCATGTCACCTGTGGTGCACACATCGAACATCTCTAGTTGTTAAAAACAAAAACTTTTTCAGTTTTCGTGTGGCTGTGAACAGTTCTATTAAGGTAGGTCCTTTGGTTTTCTTGTTATAAATGTATACAATCACGGAGAACCTTATGAAACGCCCGGTATAAACATTCGTCTGGATACACTGAGGAAAATCACAAAAGATAAAGTTAGAAAAGGTAAAGTTACTGTAGAAAAGGCCTTGAAAGCCCACAGTGGGAGTAGAGGCATAGCTCAACTCTTACTTACATCTCGACGCTAAAAGGGGGTGGGTTATCAATCCCGCGCGCCGGTCGCTTTACCCCCGGGAAAGAGGGCCGGTATTCATTGTACACGAGCCAGGTTGGGCCCCAAGGTCGGTCCGGACGTGTGGAGAAGAGCTCTCCCCCACCGGGATTGGATTCCCGGACCGTCCAGCCGATAGCAAAACGCTATTTTTTCAATAACTGGCTACGATTCGAACTGATTTTCTCTCAAACAAATCTCTCCCGATCACAGTGCACCTTATATTCGAACTAAAAGGGAGAGAGGCCTAACAATCAGTGAGATCTCCACAGTGACCTTAGCAGATACGCAGGAACAATTAAGAAATTTTACGTTCAAGTCTTCGGATGAGTCACTGAGTATGACAAACTAGGGACGTGACGTATTCTTATAATAAAACCAACTAGATGCACTAATTTATTTTTGGAATAAAACTCTACACGTTTCGGAGAGTTCTTCTGCCCATCATCAGGAGTTTTTCACTGTACACACAGCAATGGTATATGTCATACAGGTTTGCTGTATGTACAGTGAAAAACTCCTGATGATGGGCAGAAGAACTCTCCGAAACGTGTAATGTTTTATTCCAAAAATAAATTTGAGAAATTAGTATATCTAGTTGGTTTTATTGTAAGGGCATTAAACTACTTCTTCACACAGTCTACATATAAATGAAGGAACTTGTCATATCAAGGGACCTTCGTCGAGAAAGTCACCCCCAAGCCGTTCAGCCACTCACACACAACGTCTTTTGTCACTTTATCACTTGGTCACTCCTCAGAATCTGGCCAGACTAAAATTTCTTGAGGTGGAAAAACAATTGATAATCACAGCAAGGTATTCAACCCGGGGCCCGCCAGGATGCATTATCCGGTGGATGCATTATCCGGTACGCAGATACATTTTTTAATTACATGTACCGTACGAATTACAGCCGGTCCCACTGGCCGCGCGGTCTAAGGCGTAGGTCTGCGGCTGCTCACCTGCTGAGATTGTGGGTTCGAATCCCACCGGTGGTATTGATGTCTCTTTGTTGTGTGTATTGTGTGTTGTCAGGTCCAGATGAGTCCTAACGACTGTGGTGCGTCGTTGTGTGTAATCTAGAAACCTCGTGAATGAGGAGGCCCTGGCCCACTGGGAGGGCTGCCGCGCCAAAAACAAACAAATAAGAATTAAAATTGGTTTAGGCGGTTAGTGCTGTTTTTCAACGCGCAGCACGCAAACCAGCTTACAATAAGGGGTGTGGCCCCTTGCCATAAAACTTTTGGAGGCCCATGGTCTAGATCAGGGCTGGAGAACATTTTGAGGGCGCGTGCCCAAATTGTCTATAAATTTCAAAGAAATTCTCTCGCGTGTCCATGGGTATTTTGAAGAACAAAATAAGGTCTTGTAGTCTTCCATAATTGACCGCCTCTGTGGTCTAGTGGTCAGAGTTTCTGGCCACAGATACAGGGGTCCCGGGTTCGATCCCCGGCGCTACCAGATTTTCTGAGTAGTAGTGGGTCTGGAACGGGGTCCACTCAGC
>Ga0123354_10016034_pt1 | contig 11742 bp, 6 predicted proteins | sample TergutLab28metaG_2_FD_97872 | JGI IMG/M metagenome (GOLD analysis project Ga0123354, IMG submission 97872) | Labiotermes labralis P4 segment gut microbial communities from Petit-Saut dam, French Guiana - Lab288 P4 | ecosystem: Host-associated > Arthropoda: Insects > Digestive system > Gut ... | reverse complement strand
GGACCAAAAAAGCAAGCAATTGCCTGATGTGGTATTTTAGCTATCTTACCCTCACCACCCCAACCCCCCCCACCACCCCCCCCCCCAAAAAAAAATCCACTGACAATATTTTATTTCACTAACTACAGATATTCTACATTTTCCTAAATTTTTAGCTGTCCAAAAAAGCTGGTGCAAAGTGCAGAGGATTGTGGGTAAAAAACTGATAAAATATTGGGGGAGAGGACCAGCCAAAAATTTGTTTGGCTAGGGTGGCAGAAACACACAGGGAGTGCTGAGTGTCAGACATTATTATTATTATTATTATTATTATTACTATTACTACTACTACTACTACTGTCCTTCAACATTCCAGTTGATAGCACCGAGCCTGTGTTATATGGTCTATGGTCTGTGGTGGGCAAGGTGTCAGATGAAATAGGACTTAAATTTCCAGTGTTAATGTAACTGCCTCTCATTGCACAAAAGATCTTTTAAATACAGATAATAGCAGATACTGAACTACACTCAATCCTGTGTAACACCCTTGTGACTTTTCACAGTTTAGGACCACAGAAGACGATATTCAGAGCATTCAGAAGTTAATGAAGTATATGGTACGAATTTTCATGTGACAGCAGGAAGCACCTTTATAGACATAAAGTGCCTTAACTCACTGTGGGAACGTCATGTAATAGATGTGACAGGTCATATGGTCTGTATTTGGCAGTAATGTGCTTCTGTCTTTGATAATCTATTCTTGCTTGGCATTCACAAATGTCAGTATGATGGCTTTCTGTTATCATTTAACTGACCCAAGGAAGATGTATATAAATTATTTCCAAGCAAATTATCATAGTCACAATGCACATAAATAGCAGCAGACCATTTAAATGCTTAAAAAAAAGAGTTAATAATAATGGAAATATGTCTACATTAAACTGCAGTGTTCACTTATTTATTGAATGATCCTCACATACTTCCTATGGACTTGCTCATACCAAAGTTTCAATAAGTCCTTTCCTGGACTGCCTGAGTTTCTTGAAGTATCCAAATACATCAAAACAATCTTCCTCTTCAGCCAATTCCAAGTTTGCATCTATAGCTAGATAAACCCCTGACCTTCCACCACCATCACTAAAAACATAAAAAAGTGCAACAAAATTCCTGTTAGAAAACAGATGATGATATTCTTTTTTTAATGTATGTGTATATTAGATATGATGTTCACATATGCAAACTGATGTTATGGACAGCATTTTGCAGCAGTGGCAATTTGGCATGTGTTGGGGTATATATCAACACAATTTAGAAGTTACATATTGAATCATCATTCAGATTCAGTTTCTGTGGTTGCAAATGTTTTAATGTTCAGGGTCTTGTCTGTCTGTCTGTCAAACATGCAATTTATTAGAACAGATGATGATAACTGTCACTAGTTTATGGAGGAACAACAATGAGCAACAAAGGTTCTGCACAGGTTAAGTTACTTTAAAAGAACTAGATATAACTGTCTGAAAACTTTAAGAAATTATAAAATTGCATGAAAAATGGTTGAATTGGATAAAAATTGACATACATTGGCCACACAAAACACAGCAGAACTATGCATACGTTTTGTTTTCACCAAGATCTGAACATGAAGAAATTATGTCCAAGGTGATACTAGAAAGTCTTTATACAAAACATCCCTATTGGGGTACCACTTAAAAGTACATCAACACTTTCAATCACACACAACACACTCCTTTTTGATCATTTATTATCTGGCATCTAGTTTTGACTCCAAGTATGGGTCATCATCAGGCCATTGTACGAGAACCATTCGTGTTCTTGTATAATGGCCTGAAGATGACCTATACTCAAGGTCGTAACTGGTTGTCACACAATAAGTGATCAAAAAGCAGGGTGTTGTGTGTAATTGAAAGCGTCAATGTATAGTTGGTGCTAAAAATACGCACCAATATTCCAGAAATTATGAAAAAAGACCTCTGCTCAAACCCTTCTGCAAAAATGTTGGAAGAAACCAGCGTTTTGGAAGAAATAAAAGATGCTGTGAATTTTGATGAGGTTTGGTTGTCGCAGTATGAGGCACAAACTTCAGAAGAGTTCAATGAAACAGTCCAGAAAACTTGACATCAAAAGAACGTGAACGTGAGGTAAAACCATGCTATTCTGTTGTTTTATATCTAATTATTGCTAAGTGCAATAAAAGTTTGCCTTTGAAGACTCGGAATGTTAATCACAATGCATTCGTCAAAAAAAAAAAAATTGCATCATGACAATGTGTCTTCCCACACACGTTTAGTACATCAGTTTTTCCCAGAAGAAACTGTACTCACATGATTTGTTTTGTTTAACATTTTTATATTTATATTCCAAAACTTAAAAATGTCCTTCAAAAGATCACATGTTGGATCACTTGAAGACATTCCAAATAGTACAATGACAGTAGCAAAGGGACTAAGCAAAAATTATTTTTGGCAATGGCACCAGAGACCACAGAGATGCTGGAATGCAAATACTGTATAAGGTCAGAAGTCGAGTACTTTGAAGGTGAATAAACACAATAAATATGGACAATCTATTTTCATTTATAGATCCAATCCAATTCTATATCAGATATTATAGTACTATTAAACTATGTGAGACAGAACTCTACAGAAAGCACAGAATAAGTTTGTAAACTTCTTACGTATTATACCCGTACAAAAAACAACAACTCTCTGCATAATGTTGTCAAACAAAATCTTAATGTCCACATGCATTAAATTGGCAAGAAAAATTGTTTTTGGGTTACACACTCAATCCACGATCATACAGTGTATATAGTACATATTTCCTGTGACATTTTTGACTTAAATGATATTTATGTACTTACACATGAATATGAAATGTATTGTAAGGGAAAGCAATTTATATATTTATGTTTAGTTTGTTATATTTCCTTTTTAACACTTCCTGTTAAACTTTATTGACTAAAGGTACTGACAATTCATGATGCTGGTTTGCTCATACTCACTTGCAGTGTACCACCATTGGCCCATGCTTGGAAGTTTGATGGGATCCAACAACAGCACGTATACGTCGCCGAAATTCAAGAACTGAATTAGAAAATGGACATGTGTGACTTGCCCACTCAGTGTAGTGGAACTGGAAAATTCGTCTTTCTTCTATGACATCCTGTTTGAATTACAATCATGTAAGTGAATGCAGAGGAATTACAGGTTTATTACATGAAAGTGTTAGGGCATCTTTTCCAGTAGTACTGACCATAAGCATAGGTACAACTATAACTAGGCATAACAATGTTGTGGGCAGAAGCTGACCTGTAGAGTTGATGGGACCAGACAACACTTTCCAACTGCCTGCAGTGATCTACAGATTTCAAGTTACAATGAAACCTCAGCATTATGCAGGCAGCTGAGGACAGTTTAAAAATCTGGAACCCAATAAGACTGCTTGGGTGGAAATCAACCTGATGCAGTTCTTCAAAATGTCAGGAACCACATACCAAGCAACACAACATACCATCCCAAAATTCTCACTTTCTACTTAAGAATCTGAAAATTCAATACAATAATGTATGTCCTCTGGAACTATGTAAAACTATGTCCCATTGGCCTGATTATAGGGAAATCTCAAATATACAGTGACCCCTGCTTTCAAAAACCATAATAAAGGAAAATAATTTCATTTAAAAAACAAACAAAAATGAAATTTCCAGGCCGTTAGCAGAAAATATTGTTTGGTAATCTTGCCCATGATGATCCCAGTGGCCATGCAGTCTAAGGTGTGGGTCTGTGTCCACTAGCTGGCCAGGATTGTGGGTTTGAGTCCTGCTGGGGGTATGGTTGTCTGCCTCTTCTGAGTGTTGTGTGTTGTCAGGTAGAGTTCTATGCAACAGGCTGATCACTTGTCCAGTGGAGTCCTACCAAGCGTGGTGTGTCTGAGTGTGAGTGTGAGTGTGAAGTGTCAATAATGAGGATACCCTGGCCTACTAGGGGCTGTTGTGCCAAGACCAAAAAAATCTGTCCTATTCAGTAATTATGAACATGATGAAAACAGTTCCCACAGCCTGGTATGTGTGACATTTCTTCCCCAGGTAAGCTGCTTAAAATTAAATCTTACTGTGCCTTCTTCTTTCTTTGCAAGGAGGAAAGTCCGAATATGGAAGTTGGCCAATTCTTCTTCATGGAGAACAGATATTGAGATGCCTCCATGTGTTTCATTCTTCTCTTTTGATGCTGGCCAGTACTGCATGCACATCACCTGAAAATGTTCGTAAATCAGTTTACTATGTTATTTTCCACAGTCAGTATAATGAAGCGCTGTCCTTAGAAAGGTCATATTCATGTGGGCAGTTAAGGATTATTCTACTTTTTATGAAATCTGGACAACAGGTACCCTGTTCACAACAGCCTGCTGCCAGACCTTATCCTTAGCCAGTAGAATACAATCAACACTATCAACGCATTCTTCTTTACTGTTCACTCAGATATTACCTTCCCATCTACACCCATTTGTCTTATATGTCCTGATCCATTCACATATTCCAACTACAACTTTACATGCATTTTTCTTCTCTCCCATGCATGGTATACACCCTGTACATTCATGATGTGATAAGAAATTTGAAAGAGGCAGTCCTGGTCAATTTCAAACATCTATACTGATATTGTTCTGGAAAATATGTACTGAAATTTCAGAACAGTCAAATTATGGACATAACCTTGATGGATGATTGTAGGTTCCCAAAACTAATGACAGTCAAATAGGATGAGATATCTACCACTAGGCTAATGGATAGTGTAATCTTTCTTTATGGCCAAGAAATTCCATCTTAATGAAAGAGGGTTAATACTTACTTTAATAAAATCAAAAGTCTTAGTCAGCATAACGATGCAACTTGCTTTCTCTTGCCAAACCATCCTCCAGAAGTCTGTCACTGTGTTTTCTGTGGGTCCTTGTGTTACTATATATGCATTTGGTTTCAGCAAACTCTGCAACAGATGTCAACATAAGGCAAATTTACTTCATTGACTGGTATGTGTATGGTATATGTAGTGTGCTCGTGTCCAAACTAATATTTGTGGTGGATTGTTCAAATTAAAACCATCACTGAATAATAACAAAATCACTTACTTTCAGTAGTGCATATGAAGACAGTAGTAGGTAATGCCATTACATCTGCTATGAACATTTACATGTAATTTTGATGGAATTCCAGATTTCTTAGTGTATCAATTACAAACTATTAATATACACATGTAATTCTGAAAGAATTCAAGTTCCTCGATGAAACAGTTTGGGAAGAACCTTGTTGTTTGCTGCAGGTGACTGTCCAGAATTAAAAATTTACAGAAAATTTCAAATAGGTCACAACATTGGACGGGTTGTGAACACTTTTTCTTGATTTATATGTAAAATCTTTTGCAGTGGATGAAAGTGTTGTACATTTCGTTCCTTTCAGTCTTTGGGTTCAAAGATATAGCCCAGAAAGTCATCCAGCATGTGCTTACAGTACAAAGTACTAACACAAACACAGTTTACTTACATCCACATATGACGCATTAATGTAATCAGAGTCTGGGGTGTCATCTAAAGGCTCCAATACAACCCTGTTGTAATCATCTGTAAGTAATAAATAAATAAATATATATGTATATATATATATATATATAATTAAACGTTTCAGACTGCACAATCAGTTATACACAGCAGTATGAATCAATTTCAGTAACATGAAACATAAACACTTCACAACTAAATGTGCCTGTATTCAAATCAGGGCTGTAAATAGGTTAGACACCAACTCCCTCATGCAGAGCTTTGTTAAGTAAGTTATTTCCAGTATCTCAAAGCGTTCCCAGCAATGTGGCATGGAACTAAGGAGTGGAAACAAATCTCACCCCTTATGAAAAAAAGAATAAAGTACTTACATGGAATGCATTTCTGGTTCTGGTTCTTCTCTTTATTGGCAGCTTTAGTGGCATGGCGACAAGAATGTGTTTCTACTTTGCAGGCTGTCTGCAACAAAATATGTGAAAGATCCAATAAAAACTGCGTACATCAGGTTGTCACTCTTTATGCAGGCAACTTTTGATTCAAATACAGCCTTTGTGAATGAAATTTATTGCACTTCCGGCAAGTACATTTTCTTTACACAAAACAGTTGCGAAAATAACGATAGATACAAGATGACTGAACGATGAATCAAACTGAGGGCACACAGATACGTTAGGCAGCCTTCTTCACGATTTATGTAATGATGCTGTCAGTAGCGGAGACTACAGAGTATGGAGTGATAAGGTGATTAACATGTCCTTAATTAAACACTGCGCCATGAAACGAATTGAGGAGTGGAGGTATAGTTCCACGCATTCACAATCTCGACGCCTTGTGGTGAATTTATTCCACGCCGGGTAAAAAGAGCCTAGGCGGAGCCACTGAACAAGAGTGTGGTTATACTCCAGAGCCGATCTGGGCGCTACTGACAAGAAGAAATTCCATTCTCTTATCAGGGACCGAAATTCAATTTCCCAGTCGTCCAGCCGGTAGATTAGTCACTGTATCAGCTGATTTATTTCAGATACGAGATTACTTGCGAATAATGAATTGGGAAAAATGTGGAAGGAATCGGTCGCAGAATAATCTGAGGTACTAACGGCGTTTGTCAAGAAAAAAGAAAAACCACAGGTCTCATAAGATAGCCGGTTTCCAGCCCCAGATCAGAAGCCTCGAACTTCTGAATATCAAGCCGGAATGGTAAGGATTGCAAAGTCCAGTTGTTGGTCAGTCAATGAACGTAAATTCTATCACTGATCAATTTATAAAATATACAAAAACAATTTAAACGCTTCGTATGCTTTTATTGTATTTTAGTGAACAAACAGCGCTCTTTCCAAGACGTAAGTTCTTCTTAAATTTAAAAACGAAAACGTGTACTTTTATAACGCAAGGTACTACCACCAATAAACAGAAACAATACATTTGTTTTCATTTTTTTACTTGCTAAAAGAGGTGTATGATTGTGTGATTTTCGAATGTTGGTATTTGAATTTTAATTTCAATTTATTCCATCCTTTTGACAACAATGTGTATAGGATACATCCATAATTTCTTATACTAATTTTTATAATTCTATTTAGCTAATACAGTTCATATACAATATAGAAAATATTAATAACTAATATGATTCATACACCATATAAAAACATACAACTTCTTTCTGCTAATACAGATAAACATTCATACGACTCTTCATACTCGTTAGCAAGATTATTTGTACCAGGATAATTTAGGTACAAGAATGGACTAGAAAAATAATGAATGTTCAGAACTTGCGGTGACAGTTTCACAAACTCTTTTTTTATTATTACTATCCAGTAAGCCGTTACGTAAATCCACGGCCTACTTTATACAACACCAAACAACATTCCTTTCTGCAGGGGAACCAACTCACTCGGAATTTTTGGTATCTTTCCAAGAAAGATGATTCACGCTTTGCTCGCTGTGAGCTCCATTTTACTATTCACCAAAATGTACTGCAGCATTTGCTGTTGTATGAATCGCCTCGTAGGGTGAAAAAGAGGTACTAAGTACCCTTTCTTAAGGAAAGACATAGCCTTTCTAAACGCACAGTGCTGACATTTTGTCCGCTCGTTTGAACTTAGTTCACTGCAGAACACCCCATCGTCGTATATTTTCTAACTTTTATGCTTTGTTGACCGTGCATCCTAGTATAATCCTTGTAAATAAACCAACTTGACGCGCAAATCTTTCATGTATGTTCATTTCTAGTCTCTACATGTTTCGTGCAACCATGTGACCATCATCAGGAGAATTAACTGTATCAATGCGGTACCTGGTATATGTCACTCTGTGTGGACTACCGTCTGGTCGTCCATATAGAGTGACATATGCCAGGTATCGCATTCATACAGTTAATTCTCCTGATGATGGGCATACGGTTGCACGAAACATGTAGAGATTAGAAATAAACATACGTGAAAAAAATTTTTGTGTCAAGTTGGTTTATTTACAAAGATTTTCCAACTTCTCCTCTCAATAAAAACACAACATGAAGGATGCGCGAAATGGTGAGGTGAACAGCAAGAGAAGATTCTCAACTGAATAGTGACAATAACAATGATCGGCATCAGTTTCCTCCCTGAAATAATTTTGATTGATTTTTATTGGAAATAGGTATACAACCTTGAAGGTGTGAATAAAATGTTTGTATCAACCTCCGTTTTGATTATACCAGTTGATACCTCAGTTTAATGACCTAAAACCGAACTTTTGGGCTGGGCCAAAGGTTTTCTATGTTGTTAATTTATTTTTACTTATTTAAGTCAATTATTAAAAACCTACAACAATATTGTCTCAAACCATACCTCAAACTCAACTTTCCTTCCAGCTGTTTAGCGTCCCTTTAATTCGCAGTGCGATAATTATCACACTGCAGTTTGAAGGGACGCTGAACACACCGACATTTTTCTATCACATCGACAAAACAAAGGCTCAGCTACTTCGACCACGGCTTAAGCAGTGGAATCTTCTTGAGGAAGGTGCAATAGTATCATTTGATAGGAAGAGGCAGTCAGCAATGCATTGCTCAGTGTATGGTTATCTGGTGTACTGCAATAATATCCAATAATTAATAGAAGAATTGCAACTTGAACACACTGGTGGGCAATGGAGGCTTTACATTGATTCATCTAAGGTCAGATAGAAGACAGTGTTACTCCACAATGAGATAAATTCCCGTCTATCCCACGGGCTTATGCAGTTTACATGAAAGAAACGTACGAGAATCCTCAGGTTTTGTTGCAAATAAGTACGATGTGAACAACACCGGTGGAATATATGTGCTGACCTAAAGGTTGTAGCATTGCTGACTGTGCTGCACGGTGGATACGATAAATTTTGCTGCTGTAATGTGAGTGGGAGAGCAAAGAGTGGAACTGCCACTACGGAATAAAAAAAATGGCCACTCCGTTCAGAAACAGCACCACAGGTCAAAAGAATGTGGCACATCCTGCTTCAGGGAATAAGTAAAAATCTATTGACTCTGTTTGATAACATCTGTGAAAGCGATAAAGAAAGCGAAGTGGTTGCCTATTTAAGACAAAAATTTCCCAAAATTGGTAAGACCGAGAAGAAACAAGGAATTTTCGTTTCCACAAATTACACAACTATTCTAAGACCAAGACTTTAGTATAAAATTAAATTCTACGGAAGAAAGGCCTGGAAGGCACTTAAAAAAAGTCTGCAGAAACTAAGTAACGAACAAGCGGAAAATTACAGTGAAATTGTGCAGGAACTAGTTTCATCACACAGTGCTATGGGTGTATCATGTCATGAAAACTTAATTTTCTGCAATCACATTTGAATTCTTCTCCCTGAAAACATGGCAGTCTTCTCCGATAAACATGGCGAAAGGTTCCATCAGGATTCTTATAATGAAACCAACTAGATGCACTAATTTCTCAAATTTATTTTTGGAATAACACTCTACATGTTTTGGACAGTTCCTCTGTCCATCATCAGGAGCTTTTCATTTTACCCACAGCAATAGCATATGTCATACAGGTTTGCTGACAGCTTGCGAACAGGATCAGGACGGAACTGCAGTTCAATCCTGATCCTGCATGCAAGCTGTCAGTAAACCTGTATGACATATGCCATTGCTGTGGGTAAAGTAAAAAACTCCTGATGGTGAACAAAGGAACTGTCCGAAACATGGAGAGTTTTATTCCAAAAATAAATTTGAGAAATTAGTGCATCTAGTTGGTTTTATTATATTAATTTATCACAATGCACGGTCACCTGAACGTCAAGTTCCGCCAGGATATTTCCCAAATTGAAAAGAGGTAGAGTAGAAAATGGAGTCCAAATATGCTGGCTGACGACTGCTGGAGTGTTGTAAGGGAGACACCAACTGGCGAAAATAAGAGGCAAAAGAAGAAGAAGTGAATGTTAATTTTTTTTCGAGTTCAGATATGGTGTATAGAGACATTGTTCTTTACTTGATACTGTATATTGTAATTAGAAACCATTTTTATTAGAAACACAGTTTTGTAATTTAACCCTCTCACTCTGAAGCGCAGACGGTTTTTTTTAAAAAAGACCCAGTCCGTACCGCGCAGTAAACACTTATGTCTCGGTTATAAAAACCAACCAGTTTATCGTGTATGTGGCAGAAGTTGCTGTTTTTTCTCAGATAAATTCAAAACACATAAATACAGTGTAGGCAGAGCGTACAGTTGTTGAATATTAAACCTGTTGGTGCATCACGTAACCAGTAGGCTTTAAAAGGTTAATCCCCTCTCCCTGAACATTGGTGAGTGATAGGGCAATTTGGTTGTCATATTCGGATTCAGCAATGTCAAAACTACAATAATCACCCTGAATTTTAACAGGGAACGATTTTTTTTCGTGCCGACCAGTGTAGTTTATCGAATGTAACCTTCGTGACAGCGTAACTTTCATTTGCTGCTGTTGTTACCCAATACTGGATCTTTGCCACATTTTCGAAGTATTTATTAGCTATCTCTCTCTGTCATAATTTCGTCCCGCATTCTGGTACGCGATATGGATATATAGCTACTTAGCATATGTGCCGTTATTTTTAGGCTAACCTCCTTAAGACTTGAAATATAATTTGGAGTCACTCCTTAAGACTGTGTAATAGAGTTCAATTGTTTTTCTTCGCATTGTTAGGGCCTGTGATTGGGCAACTAAATGAACATAAGACAGAACAGAAGCTGACGCGTCCATTCACTTGCTGCCTCTCCCGATTTATTTTGGAACAACAAATATGAAGAGAACAATCACAAAGCAGAATCTAGATTTCAAACAACCAAGAACAACATTCTTCTCTTGCAAACAACCGTATCAGTATACAATAAAATTCCAATGTTTTGAAAGGTGTCGCTGCTTCCCACATCAGTACAGATCTGCGTAAATACGTGCAACCTCCGGAGAAATGAGAACTCACTCCATATTGACACCTCTAATCACCCTGTAGGATACAATTACATTCACAAGCCGTGAAAATATTGCGTCTTTGACATGCTGAAATTGTTATTGCTCGTAGGACCAACACTTTCGGATGAAACTAAACCAAGAACTTCGCAGTAGTCATTAGCGTTCGCCTGCAGGCCTACCTACAGCTCTCCAGGTTTGGTAACCTAAATAAACAGTTGCACAATAAAGTTGTCACAGTCTTTGTTAACTTAGTCTTCTCTGAGTACACGGAATATTCAAGTCGGTAAGAGAGCATTTCCTGTGACCGGTAATAGGAAACGTGATCCAGCACTTACCCGTCCTTCCTCTTACACTTCAAGTTCCCCAAGCAATGTAAGCGAACACGATGCCGCCAACACCACAAAGTACTTTGTCTTCAGCACAGACGCTTTCTGATTTCTACGTAACGGCTAGATTTCTAGTCCGTGTACGTAAGCTTTTCCGTTACGTTATCTTACTTTCTATACGTCTCACATGGCATAACTGCAGAACTATAGTGAGTGTACGGACTTCCCTTCTACAGTCTTCCGATTTTAGGATAAGAACCGCCAAAGTGAGTGCCATATACTTACTTACTCACTCCATGGTGCAGAGTCCTTCTTGATCAACTAACTGGTTTGCAGCTAGTCAAGAAATTCCCCGCATTTCATGGAACCCGAAGGTTCATTACCGCACTCACAAGCGTCCGCCACCTGTCCCTATCCTGGGCCAACCCAATCCAGTCCACAT
>Ga0123354_10016030_pt1 | contig 11743 bp, 7 predicted proteins | sample TergutLab28metaG_2_FD_97872 | JGI IMG/M metagenome (GOLD analysis project Ga0123354, IMG submission 97872) | Labiotermes labralis P4 segment gut microbial communities from Petit-Saut dam, French Guiana - Lab288 P4 | ecosystem: Host-associated > Arthropoda: Insects > Digestive system > Gut ... | reverse complement strand
GTGGGTAGGGATATAGCTCTACTCCTCCATGACCGCGGCACTAGAAGGAGGCGAGTGGTCAGCAGCACGCTTCGGCCGCACTTTACCCCCGGGAAATACCCGGTACCCATTTTACAGGAGGCTAGGTGGGCCCCAGGGCCGGTCTGGACGGGCGGAAAATCTCGTCCCCACGGGGATTCATTCCCGGACCGTCCAGCCTATAGTCTCTCGCTATACCGACTGAGCTACCCGACCCACAATTTATCTATATGGCTGAGGAAAATAAAGGAAAATGACTCTACACAAAAAACTTAAACTTAGTATTTCCATAGTTTCTTATATCAAGCCTTAAAATTATATGATCAGTGTGCATGTACCACGACGCTTAACACTCAAAAATTTTACATTTCACCCACACACTGTACGCAAGCATTTCGTATGATCCTCACAATGAACACAAATTATTTCTACGCACAGCATCAAAGGATAAGTCTTTGTACTTCAAACACAGTGCGTTCTGTAGGAAGTGGATTTGTAAATATAAATTGTGTAATAAAATGTATGAACAACCAATAAATGCATTTTAATTTTACGATGTAATCTCATTTATAATATTTTCACCAACATGTTTCAGGCAGTAATCCAGTTGTCTTTAGAATTATATTTTTCATACAAGAATACAATTTTAGCTAAATGTGGCACAATCATTCCATAATATTAAAATAAATAACTCCGTTTCAAATTGTATATTTGAATAATAATGTAAAATAATATAATTGCAAAAATAGTGGAAGTTCAGACTAGCGCACCACACACACACACACAAAACATCACCTATGAACACCACACACACAACACATCACCTATGAACACCACACACACAACACATCACCTATGAACACCACACACACAACACATCACCTATGAAAACCACACAGACAACACATCACCTATGAACACCACACAGACATCACTGCACCTATGAACACCACACACACACACACACAACACATCACCTATGAACACCACACAGACATCACTGCACCTATGAACACCACACAGACATTACTGAACCTATGAACACCACACAGACATCACTGCACCTATGAACACCACACACACACACACACAACACATCACGTATGAACACCACACAGACAAAACAACACCAATGTTATGGATTAGAACTCACCATAAAACTGCTGTCTATATCACTCCACAAAAACTAAATACTTTAACGTCCACTATTTTGTAATTATCCTATATTATTATTCAAAAGGAAAAATTTTAACCGAAGTTATACATTTTTAATATTATGAACTGAATGTGACATATTGAACTAAAATTGTATTCTTGTATCAATACCATCACCTTGAAGATGGTCGGACTACTGGCCGAAACAAGTTGGTGAAAATATTATAAGCAAAAATACATTATAAAATTAAAGTGCTTTTGGCGGTTGTTTGTACACTTTATAAATCTAATTAATGCACAGAATATGGAACATATCAAAATAACTTAGATTAGTTTTGGTGTTCCAAGTGGTAATATCATGTTGGACATAATATACCAGAATAAATTATATTTACATGCAGGACTTTTCGGGAGTCCGTGACCCATTTTTATGTGAAAGTAGACCCATTTTCCAAACCGTGTGTGTCTTAAATATATCTTAGACAAAGGTCAGTGTCCCCCATAACATTGATACAAGTCAAGAAATCACAAAACATTTAAAAACATTACAGTTTGATGGGACTCCCATTTCTCATTCCTCATGTGATGGGTAAACATATATGAAATCAACTACTACCCCAATTACACACGTCACAATTCTAAGATGACTTTTATATGTTTGAAAATAATCCTGTGCCAGGAAGGTGAGTTAACATGGCGAAATCTGAGGACGCCTCTGCTTTCTGTTATTGTGCTCTTTCTCTCCTTCAACCTCCCTTCAGGGATTAGACCCCTTGATCTCTTCTGAGCTGAATTAATTATTGGACAACGGATTTTTTAAACATGTAGTAGGACTCTTGATGCAACATCGGCCCCCTACGTGTAGGATACAACGAAACGCTGACAATTCAAACTTTAACCCTGATTCTCTTTCTTACTAGTTTATTCAACATCACTACTCATATCTAGAATAGGCTTCATGCAGCGTCGGTGGTATATAAATAAACATAAATCGTGCCACAGGTGGAGTGATTACTGACAGCTAAGAGATCCCTGTACAGACCTGGGCTGTCCCTTAGAACACCAGGCAGTTCGTGAACCCACAATTTGCAGAAAATAGGCACATGAAAGTGAGTAGGTTGTCAGACCTACGCACCGGCCGCCTTTAATCTCAGGAGATAGTCCTTGTATTCATTTCTTTTAGAGGCTGAGTCGACCTGAGGGTCAGAGTGCGGCCAGAAGGATTAAGTAAATGAAAAATAGCTATGAACGCACCTGGAATTAAACTCGCGACCTTCCGACTTGTAGCGCAGTGCCTGATAATTGAGAAGGATAAACCTAAATGCTCGAAGAAAAACTTTTCATTTCCTATTTGTTCGAAACATTTGTCACATGGATTGTTCCGACCGACCCCAGGCCCCCCTTTCGAATCCAGATACATGTTGTGGTGCGGGCACACGTGGCAGTATTCTGAAACTGCACTTTGCTTTTTGCTCAAATAAAAATTAATACGATATGTTTTGATTTAATTAATTGTTTATGGGCCATAACAATATGTCAACAGATCAGACTAAAGTTCTATATTGCCTAATGAACTGAAAATGATATGATTGGGAATCGCGGCTAGATTTGAGGTAGATTTACTTTATCGGCAGTTGCTGAGAAAATTTAAGGAAGCCCTCGGTCAAAATAGTGGATCTTGGGGGCTGCAATTTGAAAGCGGAACCTCCGGACCATACACTTGATATCAAAATTCACTTTCACTTTTAAAGATTATACAAAGTTGTGCTGCAGGATTACTAGTACTATTATTTTTTCAGAATTATTATATTACTTCATGTGTGCCAAAATTACGGAAAATTTATTTGTATTTTAAACTACTTTTGTTTTAACTGGGCGTGGCGAAAAAATTATTATAAAAATGAAAGTAAAAAAATTATTACTCAATTATTACACCAACAACTGCACATATATAAAATTTATAAAATTTACACATTAAAACATTGAAAACGCTCCGACATGTTTCGGTCCTAAGACCATCATCAGGGAGCTATATCTTCCTTGCTAAAGTCACACTAGAAATAGTCACATATTAATTTCGTTGTACAAGTTGGGTATTGTGGCAGCATGCTGATGATGGTGTTAGGACCGAAACATGTCGGAGCGTTTTTAATGTTTTAATGTGTAAATTTTATAAATTTTATATATGTGCAGTGGTTGGTGTAATAATTGAGTAATTCGACAACATGCACGGTGTAACAATAAAAAAAAAATTATTATCCCAACCGATTCATCCACCGCACGACACAATACGTACAGTTCAGTTGATGTAGTTACTTAAGTGTTGTAACCTTGATGTTGGTAGTTGGTTTTATTTATTTCATGACACTACCCGAAGGAGGAGGTAGCAGGTTCCTTCGAAATACAGATATGTGTCGCTTAACGACGCGGATACGTTCTGAGAAATGCGTCCTTAGGCGATTTCGTCGTTGTGCGAAGGTCATAGTGTACTTATACAAACTTAGATAGTATAGCCTACTGCGCACCTAGCCTATATGTTATAACCTATTGCTCCCAGGCTAAAAATCTGTACAGCGTGTTACTGTACTGAATACTGTAGACAATTGTAACACAATGGTAAGTATTATAATATTAAAATCTTATAGGACCACCGTCATATATGCGGTCCATCGTTAACCGAAACGTCGTTATGCGACCCATATCTGTATTGGAAACCACTCAGGATACTACACGGTATCGTCAGCCGGAAGACATCAATCCAGATGCAAGGTGTTGTAAAACGTTGTTCCAGTGTCTCAATTTTGTTTTACAACCAGGTATAAATTAACTATTCCTACCTAAATTCATTACACGTCTAACATATGAAATTAAGTTATTATTGGTTTAAGTGACATAAACTGTGATGGTTATTAGAGGTCATAAAATAAAAGAAACAAACAATAGGAGACCCTAATTGCTGTAACGAATGTAAGTGAAGATAAATCGTAATTATGACATTTCCTTCACACCAGATATAATGATAATACTGCCATGACTGGCTTAGCAGAGCCTTGTTCATAGGTAATAAAGCAGAGTAAGTGATGGTAGTCACGTTCGCATTAAGGAAGGAAAACCTTTAGTTATACATCCAGCAACCACTTACACTGCACAATCTGGAATATGTACAACACAATTTTTCAAAACGGAATACTTTCAGGGTCAAAAGCATGACAAAGGTAAATTTATCCCGCTCAGGTTCTCGTCTAGCCACTTTGTACATTCTTCATTAGAAACATTAATGCCTTTCCCCACCAGCCAGTTACTGTAAGGCCATGACATATATTGACAGAATAGGCGTTAAAATAAAGTCAAATAAAATTAAAGTTTAAAATCATGAAATAAAATGCGACAGTCAAGCAAGATATTTTTTCCAAGAGGACAGTAAGTCTAGTCCTAATTGTAACACATTCAGCAGAATACACTACATATATATGATGAACAAACACTTTGAACATAAAGGTAAACGAACCGCGTTCATGGCCACTATGATTTGCGGAAAATATTACAGTAACATGAATGTACTGTTAATTCGAAACCTGTGAAACGACCTAAAACATGAAAATGGACTAGCGACAGCCATAAGAGCTCTAATAATTATCACCACACATTTTAAAAACAGGTGTGGGTAACAGAGGACTCCCACGTCACTGCAGTGCGATGGACCAGCTTTTGGATTAAATTAATCGACGGGTTAGCCTAATGTTAGGGGATATTTGAAAAGAAAAACATTTATTTCACTTTTGAAGCATAAATTGCTCTTAAACAGTATATAATATTTCAGTATCGCCCACACAGCAAAAATGGTGAATTTCCACAACGAAGATCGACTTGTTAATTCAGTGAATAGAAATGAAGAAATGATAATTGCGTATTGTAAAACACGTACTAAAGCAACGTGCCAGAACTTTTAAGCAGGTCGTAGGCGTTCATATAGGAATCAGAATCACGTTTTTACAAAGGGTAGCGTCACAAATTTCTTTTGGAGCTGAATACTTGTTAGTTCCCCCGCTAAAATTTTTTTTAACTTTTCTTGCTAAATAACTCTGCGAAAAATGAAGTCATTCTTTCGTTCTCGACATTTAAAACATATTTGTGTCCGTAAGTTCCCTTCCACATGTGGCGTTACCCATGATTAAAACCCCTGTTAGGGACATTTGCTTACATTCTGGAGACACTTGTATCACAGATAAGAAATTCATGTTCGCTGTCTGGTAATCATTTGGCAATATCATTGATTACATCAGTCCTGAAATACGGTATGTCCAGCAGTCAAAATCAGTAAATCGATAAACACAACATAGTGTAACCCAGTAGCTCCGAATTTAACTCTTTGCCGAAGAAAATAAAACTCATTTTTTGCCATACAATAACCTGATAAAGCAAGTAGACTTTTCAGTCTGTGGATATCTGTGCATAGCATTTCGACTTAAGATTGCATCTCTCTCTGACGCGCTGTAATATCGCCCAAGAAGGCGCGACTGCTGAAATGGGAAAGATAATTAGAATTGAGTCATTACAGACAGGATCAGAATAGCGCAAATATAGCCCACTGGTGTAGAATCAGTTCTTGAAAACAAATCGGTGCGATAGACTGGCCGCCGTTCTGTTACATATAAGCAACAATATTGGCAACTTGGTGCAGTGGAAAATAAAAAGTTTTAGTTGTTTTGAGTGAAACTTCATGAAAATGTTGGGATTTGATGTAATGTATTGAAGGCGCAAAAAAGTAACACGCGTTACAAAAACAACTTAGATATGACTCTCAGCCTTAAATGTAGGTGGAATTGAGGGTTCCATTTTTTTTAAGTGCCAATAATCTATCAGAAAATAGGTACAAGGGGGAAAAAATCACGAAATTTCGAAAGAAATTCTTAATGATAATGGAATACACATTCCCTCGCACATACACTGTTGATGATATGTCATAAAATCCAACCACTATTGCAAGACATTTTTACATATATATTTCAATTTGTGTAAAGATTAAGAAAATTTAGTTGAGCAAATTCGTAATAACCACGCCGCAATGTGTAGGATAGGTCATGCATTTCCAATTAATATCCATTTCGACCCTAATTTCATTTGCAAAAGCAATGCCTTATTTTCTTTGAAAGGGTACCCAAATTCTACGCATAAATCAGCAGATTTATTCTAACTTGTAACATCAGCCTAATATTAAGGCACACGTTTCATGGAAATGTGCAGGGTATTTCTCTCACCATACGTAAGAAGCTCCGTTCTGGGGTATTTGAGAACAGAAATTCTCGACGTATGAGAGGCAAGTAACACGAGGACGGGGAAAAAACACAAGGAAGATTTGGGTAACGTAAGCTGACCATATTGCTACGAACATAATAAGACGCCCTCTAATTAAAGAAGCGTCCCACTTTTAAGAAGGGGAATTTTAGGAATAATTTCGATGATAATTACTCACGAGTAAATAAGTTTAAAGTCGTCTATTACAGATTTAAGAATGTCGAAATTTTTTTCAAATACATTTCAGTATCAGTAAAATTTTCTACTTCCTTAGTAAGGCCATTTATTGTTCGACGAAATTATGTTTTCAATAATTTCGAAGCGTAAAAGTAGCCCTTATTTAAGACGCTTCCTAATTTTCATTTCTACAAACGTTAAAAAAGAAGTGCGTCGTAAGTTCTAAGTTAAAACGTTATGCTCCTCATGCCATAGCCTAATAATAAGTGCTCAAACCAAAGAGCCTGGAAAAGAGAAAACACACATGAAATAAGTGAGAAAAGAGCCCATACACAAAATTTCAAATAGAAATCCTGATGCAAAATATACATGAAATTCCCACTCGTAAATCTTAAAGAAATTTAGGTGTGATTCAGGACAGGGCTAGCAGCAGGCTGTATTAGAAGAGAGAGAAAGACTGCGGTTTATATTAAAACGGATAATTTATTAACTAGTTAAACGACTATTAGTGTCACGTAGAATTAGTCTGGATTCCTCCGAGCCCCACTCTGGAGAATGTTCAATATTTTATCAACAATCACGCCAAATAGGATTCGAAAATCGATTCAAAACTTTGTAGGATTTATAGTTCAAGTGCACTGAATCTTAGCAATGAATATTCCAGTACACATATCACGCTAGGTAGGGAAAAATGGCAGAATTTTGTCGAGGAAATAGTGGAAATCTGCTCCCATAAAGACGTGGAATTTTACTAGCAAAGCAACTACTAGCTTATTTTACGCATAATGTGAAAAGATAAATAGAAGTTAATTTAATAATGATTTATTAATAATGTAATACACTTCCTATAATATTAGAAAATTCATCGAGTACCGAAGATAACTGAAAGAACATGAGATGCAGCAAGCGCCCAATTAGCAACAGTTCTCCCCACATTTTTTTTTTGTAATTTTGTGAATTCGCATTATTTCAAATTTTGGGCATAAAGTGACACTTTATTGACACTTTCATATCGCACAATTTGAAATTCACATATTTTAAACTCCCGTACACATGCGACCGCACTGCACTGCGCCACACACTGCACTACATAGAAGTGGCATCCATCTGTAACTACAGTGAAAGCGAAACTGTACTTCTGTACAGACCCGCCTTCCCGCACATCTCGTAAGCACTGTGTAGCTAGCAGCAGTAAGAATGCATCAGGCTTGTTGTGGAAATATAAATGTTGACACGCAAAGTAAGCGAAGAAATAAAATTTCAGATAAGTTTGATATCTTCAGCATGCAGTTTCGCAATAGTGCGTCTGAGTTATTTCAAAAAGTTCAGCGTTATTAACCTTAAAAAAAAACGTCATAACTTCTGGTTAAAATTAATCATAATTATGGACCTAATACGGTATAGTCGTACTAGAAAATTCGCTTATGTGTTTTGCCATAAAACTTTCAAAAACTAAGCTACATAACTGTGCGTGCGTGTGTGCGTGCGTGCGTGCATGGTGTGCGAACAAGGTAACTGGACTGGAGTTACAATGAATGAAGAAATAAAATCAGTACTAATATTTCGTATTTGTTAGCAAGTCAATTTCCCGCTCAATTTTACTGAAATATATTCCCTGCTTATCCGGAGCCATAGACACGACAATAAAAACACATCTGCCCACTTAAATTAGGAAGTTTAATCAATTATTCACGGTAAGCATATAGCTTACAGGGTCAAACGAAACTTCTGCTTAATCAGAAGCTTAAAAACAGGGTTAATGGGCAAAACGTGATGTTACCTTTACCTTTACCACCATTTCAACAGATTGGTTTTGCTTAAAACTTATGTGACATAATAAAATCGATGTTTGACTAAATTAATTTATTTTTTTGTACAGAAATGTTATTCATTAATTAACTAATCCAATTGTGTTCGAATTGACTTCACCAGCGTCTGAGTACATTTTGCTACAACAGAATTGTGAATTAAGTATCTTCTCTTACTGAAGCAGCAGCTTTCATTATTCGCTACTAAATTAATCTCATCTGTTCTGTTTCCTTTCGTTAATTAACAACTTCACTTATCTGCAGAAGGATAAGGCGACAAAGAGAGGTTCGGTGAACGGGCAGGCGAAAACATGCGGTCCTTTATGATAAATCCAATAACGATGATCGCAGCAGAGATTGCAGTGTTCTGCTGTTTGTCAGTTGAAATGAAGTGAAACGCCTTCATACTGGAGCCGAATATGTAATCTGGATTGGAATGGAATTTCTTCGACAAGCTATCATCTTTCTATTTATAGGAATTTAAGCCAGTGATGTCCTTCCAAGCAGTCCTCCTCAGTAAAAGCAACAAATTTAAGTAACAACGCAAAATATGTACAAAGTGCTTGGACAAACTTCAAAAGTGAGTTTTCCATATCAAAACAAAGAAAACGCTCATACAAACGTACTTTCGAAAATGAGTGATTTCTGAGTTCAATTGAAAAACTACAATCAAAACGAATGTATTAAATATGTAATATTTTAATCACAGCTGGCGTAATACATTCACAATACACGTTTCCAGTTTAATGACTGTTGTGTTCTTATTCTTTATCAATTCACAATCCAAAACAAATGCTCAAAGTGTCCTCCACCTCAATCAAAGCACGCGTGGACACGAAAGATCACGGACACTCACTCGCATTCAAACGTACGGGGCGGCTGCGAACAGTTTGACAGATAAAAAAACTGTGCTATTTTCAACTGCAAGTAAATATACTAGTGGTTTTAAGTTTCCCCACACGTAAATGTCTAAAGGACTGAATTCAACATGTTGTAGAATTGAACTTGGAAACCAAGTGTTTGTGGAAGTATATCGGCATGAACTTTTTTACTTCTTTTAGTTGGGGGAAACTCACTCAAGAAGTTTTTCCAGTTATTTCAGATACAATCTGTATATTGCAAAGTAGCTGATAAAAGCAACAAAATACAATTATTTTACACAGTCGCTAATGTTATTTGCGTTTCTTTAGTTTTAGGCAATAGCTTTTCACCGGTTTACAGTCTCGGATCCATGCAGATAGTCCTTTAACAGTTTTCAGACAAAACAACATAATTAATTATTCCCTGAAGCTTGTCATACGTTTTCTGAAACACTTCGTGTTGGTCTATACCCCAAATTGTATACAGGTATGCTAATATATTTTAGGATATGTGAACTTCGGAAAAATAGAGTATGATGAATTTGAGGTTCATTAAAAATGTATCAGCCTACAGCAGGCCAATCGATAATTTATCATTTTACAGTTTCCAGTTGTCCAGTCTTATAATTAAAAAGCAGCATTACATTGTCCATTATCTTCAAGTTTTTACTGGTATAAAACAAGCAAGGCAAATAATGACACCCGACTATTCCAGCATTAATTACTTAGGCATGTCAAAGCTGAACGTAATTTAATAAATTCTAATGAAACATTCCGAAAAATTAACGTTCAGCTATCATTTACAATGTCAGGGATTATTACAAAATGACACCTTCACTGACTTTCGTATAGACTTTATATTTGCAGTTTTTTCTCACGCATAACTGTGCAAGTGTTCGCAAAGAAAATATTTAAATTCGAAATCTCCATTCACCATTTACCGAACAGCGACAAGAAAACGCCAGTCCTAAATCAGACAGCCACAACTGACTTCTGAGCTAAGACCACCGTGTCTCCATGACCATTCATTTCATTGTTACCGAAAGTACAAAAGCTAGGCCTATATGTATAATATAATTAACTCTATGATTAATAAAGTCAGTAGGTCCTTTCCCTCTACAAGCACTGACAAAATGACAAAAGCGCAAACCGGATACCTACTTCTTTTGGCCTGAATTTTCCCATTTCCTTCCCATAGTTCAAACATTCAGAAAATTAAGAAAGCTGCATGCAGAAAGTGTCATAAATTTGTGATCCTTTGCCACAGTGTCAACAAATTTAACTAAACAAGTGAGTCCCCTTTGAAATAAACACATACAATACTTTTGTGAACAGTCCAACATGTTTCTGTTTAACGACCATTTTCAGGAATAGCATTTAACACAGTAAGATACACAAGACCAGTGGTCGTTAGAGTACCTTACTGTGTTAAATGGCACCCCTGAAACGATAGACCGAAAAATACTGAATTCAAGACCAATGGTGTTGAAGATCTTATTTAATTAACTATTGCCCCTGAAGGTGGTCAATAGGCCGAAGAATGTTTTAATGTTCAAATATTTTATGTAGTTGTATAAAGTGTATTTCGCTATTTGTGCTATAATAACGTTTGAGGCTACAAGAACGAAAGAAACTTTGCGTTTTCTCTCGTGTATGTATGAACACTATCAGGCAAAACTTTCCTTATTCTTCGCCTCAAAGTTTGAGTGACGTTATCTTGCATGGGAGATGAACTGCACAGAGATTTGTTCCGAAGTTGACAGATTATGATATGCGTATTTCACGGGCAGGTTTCTAGGTCAAAAGATCCCCAGTCCCTTTGGAACCCAGAAGCTCAGTACTGGCACGATAAAGTCCTGTCATGTGCCCTATATTAAGAGAGCCGAATCCATTTAAGATTTTGACATTCAGAGGAACCTGCATCATGATACATTCTTATAATAAAAGCCAACGAGATGCACTATTTCTCAAATTTATTTTTGATAAAGAACTCCACATATTTCGGATAGATCTGCTGTCCATCATCAGAAGTCTTAATACTGTATTCACAGCAACTGGTATTCGTCATGCCAGTTATGTTGACTGTCTTCTAGCGACAGCTGTCCTTAGCCGACAGTCAACATAACCAGCATGACAAATACTTATTGCTGTGTATAGTGTTGAGGCTCCTGATGATGGACAGTAGATCTGTCCGAAACATGTGGAGTTCTTTATCATCAAAAATAAATTTGAGAAATGGTGCATGTCGTTGGCTTTAATTATAAGGATCCATTTCAGATGTTTATAAACTTCGTACTAAATTCCATTTTATGCGTATTGGACCGTGCATCATCTTGATATTTGAATAAAGGTTGAACAACTAGATGACACTTGCTTTATTATATATTGCTCAACATGTTTCAGACGTTAATACGTCCATCTTCAGGAGCT
>Ga0123354_10016028_pt1 | contig 11743 bp, 7 predicted proteins | sample TergutLab28metaG_2_FD_97872 | JGI IMG/M metagenome (GOLD analysis project Ga0123354, IMG submission 97872) | Labiotermes labralis P4 segment gut microbial communities from Petit-Saut dam, French Guiana - Lab288 P4 | ecosystem: Host-associated > Arthropoda: Insects > Digestive system > Gut ... | reverse complement strand
GGGACCCGTTGCGCTGACCACGTGACACCCCTCTATCCGCAAAAGTTGGCACTAACTTCGCCGACCGGCGGCGGCCGCTCTGTCGGTATAGTTCGCGTGCGGACTAAGGCCACGGAGTTAAGTGAAGAAATATGGATGTGCAACCTTGCAAAGGTCTCATTTCGCGTGGGCTCCCGCTGAAATTCGTGCACTTCCTGCATTATTTAATCTCATAACAAAGATATACTTAAATACCGTCGAACACAACTGTGTTACATTATTTGTGCTTGATACTATTTAAATCCTTCTTTGTTGCGGTCAACACAGCGGTACGATGAACAAAATGTTTATATCGCCTAATTCTGTTTTACATAACTAGCACCTTGAAGGCTGAGAGGGGGGGAGGCGTAAGAAATGGAAAAAAAAACTGGAAAAAAAAGGGAAAGTCATGGGAGAAGTAAGAGAGAATTTCATTTTCTCGCTGGTTGTTCCAATAAGTGTAGCATGAGAATGTAGAAGTTAGAATGGTGAGAAGTAGTAGCCTGCAATAAGTTCTGCAGAAATTTTAATTAGTAGTTATGCTAAGAACTTCTAGCGTAGAAAAATAATATGGTGACTTTGAAAGAAAGGTCTTGAATTTTCATGAACTGAATTGTAATATCTGCATGAGAAGCGTGCAGTAGCCAACATGGAAGTTGGAAATAATCTCAGGATTTTATTTGAGACAGTGGAAAACTCGTAAACAATGTCGAGATGAGCTGAATACTGATATTCTACCATCGAAACGATTATAAAATTTGTTCCTACCTCATAGAGAACACATGCCAGATCCATGTTAAAGGCAGCCCGGTTAACGCTGTTTAGGGTAATAATTGGTATTTGCCGGGACAATCACATGATAGACATAAATATGTCATGTGATCAAAACGCGTATCTCCTTGATGTTACGACAGGTGATTCATACGTACTTTTAGGATTTACAAAGACTGCGTGGCATAAATAAGTGTTTTGTGAAGTTCAGTGTTCGTCATCTTACATTGATATACATGATACGATACGATACGATAACATATAATATGATATGATATGATATGATATATGATATGATATGATATGATACGATATGATATGATACGATATGAAATGATATGATACGATAAGATATGATATGATATATGATATGATATGATATTATATTATATGATATGATATGATATGTCATTATATATATTTGTTAACTGCAATTGGGTAGCCACCCGGTGGCAGTAGTACAGTACACATTTAAACACACACACACACACACAGACATACAATACACACACACACAAAACACAGAACGACACAAAACAAACAATACATAGAACAACACAAAAATTTGGAAGAGTTTGGGCCGTGCCCCGTCTTTGTGGGTTTTACCCTGGCATTTGCCTTACAACTGAGAAAAAAGCACGGAAAAACCTGTCAGGGTAGTAATACGTTCCAATAGTAGTTTAATTAAACCACTTCCTGGCGCACTTGTATGTTTCTACAAAATTCCACATTCCACTATTTTCTTATTTAAATTTTAACATGGACTCAGAGTATAAGCCATGAAACTATAATTTTGTCTGGTTTTTTATGTTGGTGTGAAGCGTACTTTAGACCCCAGGTTCAGGAGTTAGTTCAGTTCCCGTGTGCTGCAGAACAAAGTTCTGGCGAGAATATTTTGACCTGACAGATGAGAAGAGCGTAAGAGTAGAAAGGAAAAAGTTGCCTACTGCTTATGTAGCTACACTTCGCGACGTAACATTATGTTTGTCAAATTCAGGAGGGCACAAGTAACACGGGTGGGGGTAAGATAAATGTTTGAAACATATTGCTTGGCATGCAGGAAGTAAAGTGACATTACTTGAGGGAAGTAAATTTAGAACAAAGGATATTAAAATGAATCTGAAAAAAAAATATTTTGTGATGATTTAACAGGTTTCGTCTGGATCAGCCCAGTAGCTGCAATGAACATATTACAGAACCTCCTCGTTTTCCTTACAGGCAGGGATTTTGACTAGCTGAGTAGTTGTTTATACAGAAGGATTCTACGTTATGTAGTTAGTTACGGCATATTCATGTTCAAACACGTATTAAGGTACCCACAATCCTGACTGCAGGCTGTGCTTTCACAAGGTCTTTCTACCTTGCAATTAATTTCTGACATTCAGTCACACGTCAACAGTCCCGAACATTCAATCACTAACTCTGGCATGCGTCGGCACTTATTACATTACACAAGCACTGCAGAAGCTTCCATTTCCTTTACAAATATTTTAACTTTACTGTTGCTTCATATAGTCGGTCATTAACATTCCAGCCATACACTGAGTTCTCTCGTTCAACTGATGTAGCATTAAAGATGGATGCTAACATGGCGGTCTAGAGGTTTGATTTCGGTGCAATTCAATGTTTATTTGAGAGAACAAGCAAACAAAATGAGGGGTTAGAATGGCTGCTTGCAGATTTCAAATATTTGTTCTCGGTAATTCGATCCACGCGAGTTTGAGGCCCACATATTGCTTTGTTCTGAATGTTGGACAGCGCCCTTGCAGTCCTGGAATATCCACGTCACTCTGTTCACATTTTAGAGAATTTTATATTTTAAAACATGCTGGGATATTGAACAGTCAGTATGAGTTACTTTGGAATTTGTGCGGCTCAGCTCTGTGTTGTCCAGTGCTATTGCACTCGGTTTGTTGCAGTGCCACTAGCGATTTTTATATTCAAAGCTATGCACTTGTCTTTAACGGTCAGTCTGTGTTGTAAGCTGTAGGTTGATTTCTGTAGGAAGCTAAAAAGTATATTTGCTGTAGTCATTTATTCATGAACAAGATGCTAAGTACTGAAATAACTAATATTGTCGAAGTTCTAATTGTAAATGTTAATATTCGAAATTAAAAGTTTAATTTGTCCCTGCTCATTGCATGAAGCTACATGAAGAAGAGGAGATACAACTCCACATATTCGTGGAAGTGAGCGGTCAGCTTCACATTTGGCCGCTTTGCCACAGTGAAAATAGCCTTCCCAGCCTATTGTTAGGGGATGAGTGAGCACCGTAGCTGGTCGGAACCGATCGAAGAGAAGGTAAACACGTACGTCTCTTGTCGCTGACGGGATTTGAACCATGATTCTTTGGTCATACACTGTGCAGTTTAGTCTATTTCCACCTCACTGTTCCAGCTCCCTCGCTGTTGAAGTACATTACTGAAACTGTCATTAGTGTGTGCATCAAATCCAATTACGTGCATAAAATGGAATCTTTAATTTGTAGGCCCGCAAATACATGAATTTTAAAGTTTAATTGAGCATCACGTCACTGTATAATCATAGGTTTAGCTCTCATCGGGAGTAGCGATGTTATTAACTTTGCCCCTGCGTTTTTTTTTAATCAGCTCATCGTAATCCCCGTTTTCGCATGTCGTGGCATCGATTAGTCCTCATTGCAGAAAATAAAAGCTCAAACCAGTCTTTCGTCTTAAATTTATCGTAAAATTTTTGGACATTGAGGGTGAACTACAAAACAAAATACAAATTTTAAAAATTGATTTTCTATTCATTACTACCTTAGCTACGTTCTGTGCTCAATCCCATCGAGTACAATTTATTTGGTCGTTGTAGCAGGACAGGTTGTGGTGCGGTGGATAAGTATTACACATGGTAAGTGGTATAAATGCATATAAAACTTTAGTCTGAAAACATGGAGGGTATAGATATTGTTGCGGAGATAATCCAACATTATGTAAGCTTACAACACAAATTCCTTCTTTGAAGTTGCCGGGGGGACTTCAAGAAGTGTCTTGTAGGGTGCTTCTGTTCTTGTATGGTGCTGTTCGTTGCACTTTTAGTGTCTTTGTTCATTGTTCTGGTATTGTGCTACCCTAACTGAGGTTTTTCCGTGCTTTTCCCTCAGTTGTAAGGCAAATGCCAGGGTATAACTCGACAAGACGGGGCACGGCCCGCACTTCCCAGTTTCCCCTTACTATGTATTTTATGTATGGTCTGTTTGTAAATGTGTCGTGTAATGCTGCCACCGGGTGTCGACCCAATTGCGGTTAAATAAATATCATATCATATCATATCATATCATAAGTGTGATGAGAAGGCATGGACTGAACTCTTCTGGCTCAGGATAGGGACAGGTAATGGGAGCTTGTGAATGCGGTAATGAACCTTCGGGTTCAATCAAATACAGGGTATTTCTTCACTATCTGAGGAGCTGTTAGCTTCCCTGGACAGACTGTGCTCCCTGTTCCGTTCTTATTCACTAGTAACTGCTAGAAAACATGCGCGATCTAATGCACGGCTGCAAAAAAAAATGAGTGTGGGGATTAGAGGATAAGGAAATATCGTGGAATTTCTAGAATTGATAGATACTGCGTAAGAGGTTCTTGATGCTACAGACTAACAACGCCCTGAATGAAGCGAGATGGTCTCTCATTGTTCCGCGTATCCGAGAAGAACGATATAAAACTGCATTGCTCCCATTTCATTTCCGTAAGCAATGCAGTATATCTTCGATATTGCCGAACTACGATTTTTTAATTCGGAATTGTTTCCTTGCTCTTATTTTCAAACCAGTTTATTTTCGATCCAAGATTTCCTCACGCCCGTATCGTCCGTAAGCGTTCCAAATCTTGTCAATTAGCTGATAAAACAGGCGAGAAATATTTGACAGCCTATGCCAATATCATTTACTAATGCAACAGTTCAGTCAATGTAGCAACTGGCTGCCCACTGGAAGACCATATTTTGTACTTTATTTAAAGACGTTCTCAGTGACGCATTGAACAGCGTCCAGTTACTTGGTAAAAGGTAAAGTGATCCCGTTACAGTCCCGGTGTGGCCCAGAGGTTGGGTAGAGGTATAGCTCTACTCTCCCATGACCGCGGCACTAGAAGGGGGTGAGTGGTCAGCAGCACGCCCCGGCCACAGTTTACCCCCAGGAAAGACCCGATACCCATTTTACTGGAGGCTGGGTGGGCTCCAGGGCCGGTCTGGACGGGCGGAAAATCTCGTCCCCAACGGGATTCGATCCCGGACCGTCCAGCCCATAGACAGTCGCAATACCGACTGAGCTACCCGGCCCACCCATTTACTTGGTAACAGTAAGTAATGAAGTCGAGAAGGTATGGAAGGAAATTGCTGTAGCCTGATGCAAGGTACTGTTCCGGCAGATGATGGGGGGAATAAGGAAACTACGAAATACCTTGCTGTCTTCACCGGGATTTGAACCGGGTGCCCCTGAATAAAATGAGAAGCATTACCTCTCGAGTAATTTGCACAGAGCTCTCAGTTTTCGACACCTGTTAGAGACAGGGATATTTTTGTCTACCGTTGTTTCGTTATTATGCATCCATACATGGTTTAATGCATCAAGCGATCATTGTCATATTTACGCGTGTAGTATTCATCGTCATGCAGCGCCAGGGTGGTAAATAACAGGAGTTAGGGCCTATACGTTGCTACATTATTCTTGTTCACAACCTGAATTTCACAAGTAGGAATCGCTCATTGTATCTTGCAGCGCACCAGCTTTTACGTGTAAGGCAACAAGTTGAAGTTTCTTGCTACTGTTGAATTTTCCAAAAACTCTTTTAAAGATGCATGTAAGAAGAATGGGAAAGGCTGATTCCACACGGTGGACCGTGTGGACGAACAACTAGTGTCCTAGCCACAGACACCCTTGGCTCTGACGCCACAGACGACTATGCCTACGCCGTCCAGCGAAGCAATCTGCTCCTCAGTTGGACAGTGAACACGGTTGTGGCTCCACTCTATTAAGACTGTGTGTTACTCCAGTGGCCCAGCCGCAAAGAAGTGGCCAAGCCACTGGCAGGGAGAGTCAGTGTTCCGTCACAGTGTCTGTCGCGCAGCCACCTTGTGTCTTGCCTGACACAGTGGACTGGCAGTCGCTTGCAACTGCGTGTCCAGCCACTGATCATCCTGCTTGAAAGCAGCCTAACATAACCGTAGTTACCATCACTTGATAAGTGATTGAAGGAGCCGAGATGGCGTAGTCGGTATAGCGACTAGCTATGGGCTGAACTGTCCGGGTTTCGAACCCTGGCAGGGGGAGAGACTTCCTTTTCTCCAAAGCCATTCAGACTGGCTCTGGGACCCACCAAGCCTCCTTATTCAATGGATACCGAGTATCTTTCTCGGAGGTAAGGCGACTGGGGTGTGAAGTTGGCTCCTAAACTCCGTACACTGCCGCGGTTAAGAGTGAGTGGCGTTATACTGCTGCACCCCCTGTACACCTGCCTGGTGTCGTGATGTCCCAGTATCCCTGAAGCGATGTCATTCTTTCACTATTATTTACTTCAATATAATTTATTTCATGACACGCCCAAGTGAAGAACACGTAATTTCTTTTGCTAGATTCTTTGTAGGTTGAAGTTATTAAAGTCTTGTGGTTGCTTTCTTTATCACCAGGTTTGACGTTCAAGAAGTATACCTTCTGAATCAATCCGTTTATTATTTCTCAAAACATACGTAATTTCCGTATAGCTGCAATTGCCTGATTGTTTTTATAACTGAGACGGAATGTGTTTACTGTGCGGTACGGACGGCTAACTTTTTTCTCTTCTTTAAAGTGTCGAGTGCTTTTGAAATTTGAAATTTTTCGTGAATTTATTGTCAGCGATTCTGCCAGTTTGTCCGTTTTTAGGGAGTAGTTCTATATCAATTCATCTTTCCTCAAATATGTAGGTTCATATATTAGATTGTATTCAAGTATTTGCAGGTCTCTTTCAAATATCGAACATCGCAACAGTAACGCGAGACGAATCAACTTCATGAACCGAGGAACAGTTTTTTAAAATTACTGTTCACGGCATCAGACTGTGTTGCTATGGAGCCGGTATAATCTCATAGTGAGAATGTCCCGGGTTTTCTGTTTGACCATTAGAGTAAAATTAAGCTTTTCTACTTTAATTATGGCTAATTTGTCTACGTGATGAACTTGAATAGGGCATTGCTAGTGATACTGTCCAATGAACGTCCTTCAGAAGCCAGAGTCTCGCATGGCCGTCAGTCTATAAAATATTTGCTGCACATTTTAGATTGCAAATAAAAATGTTATAACATTATTTATCTCAGATCTATATACTCTATTTGAAATGTACTCTTAACTAAATTCCTGATAATAATTATTCTTTCCTTTACTTTTATAAAGGCTACTTGACTTGCACAAAGCACTTTCTTCAGTTTTTTGTACGTTTAATCTATTATTCTATTGTCTGTAATCGTCCAGGACATGTACAATTTATTTGTGTTTAATTATAACAGAACGTCTGAAGTAACACTTAAAATAATGTTTGTATTGCCGAAACCGTGACGTATATTCTATGGGATTTTGAGTTCTCGCTCTATTATATGGCGTGGGGTCCAAAATCAGAAGTGATGAAATCTAATATAATGTAAAATTGTAATTAATTCTTGCATTAAAACACTGCAATTAATATAAAATAAAACGTATCTCTAGAATAGATTTTAATGCTCACTACAAGCCCCCATCACCACCACTACCATCATCCTTCTGTTAGCTTAATATGTTTAATTAAAGCTAATGAACAAACAGTAGAGTTAAATTGGAAACAAATTATTGTCTTTTCATTTCAATTGGGACTTTAAACGCGTTTGATTTTTTAATACAGCACGTTTAGCGCATCAGTTTCACACACCGACTTACAATGGCTGCCAGAATTTAAAGAAAAAAAGTTGTGTTGAAGTTTCCACTCGAAAGAATTGTATCATGTGGATTTTAAACTCATGGTTCCGTGAATCACAATTCAGTGTTAATAAAAATCCAACCACATGCAACAGTATGCAGATATTTATTCACTGCAAAGTCATTCTACATGTTTCGGGTGTCACAGCACCCATCATCAGGAGTACTAAAAACTGTAACCGCAACCTCCGGTACAGGTCATAATACTGGTACAGCTACTTCGTTCCAACGTGGCTCGATCGGGCCACGTTGGAACTAAGTAGCTGTACCAGTATTAAGACCTGTACCGGAGGTTGCGGTTACGGTTTTTAGTACTCCTGATGATGGGTGCTGTGACACCCGAAACATGTAGAATGACTTTGCAGTGAATAATCTGGTTGGATTTTTATTAACATTGTATCATGTGGCTTAATATAAGAAATTCTGAAGGCCTGGGTATACGCGCAGAAGAAGTAACGCAGCCAGATGTATCATCACCATCATCATCATCATGCAATATGAATAGTCAAACATATTAGCTTGTTACTTGGTTATCTTCAGCTTGGACTCCGAGATCTCTTCGCCTCAACACTTCACATTCCATGTAATCTCTAGTGTCTATTACGCCTCACTCTCTACATGTACAATATTCATTTCTACTGGTAGTTTCACTGATAGGATTTTAAAACTTTAAATTTTTATGATGCTAATTTCATTATCAGGGCCGGGGTGATTCAGTCATTAGGGTGACTAAGCTTCGGTATGAACGTCCGAGAAATTTTTTTTCGATTATCTATAGGGCTAAGAAAATTAGCTCTTGTTAAAAGTGTCCAGACTGAATTTGGAGCTTACCCGTGCCCCAGTTCAGGGGTAACAGTGAATTTTTCCCCGGAGTAAATGCGGTCTGGTCTTGAATCTCCCTACTTTCCTCGATCTCACTGCCAAGATTAAGAATGTGAGGAGTTTTGTCTCGACTCCCTCATATTCCTTCATTAGCGTGGACAAGAATAATTATATATTTATTTGCTGTTGTAGCTATATATTACACAGCAAAGATAATCCAAAATTCATTTGTACTGCTTCTACAGTTTTCCATTAACAGTGTATGCGTTTGTATATTTGTAACTGAGGACACTTTTTTGTCTAAATAGGCCTCTATCGTAACAATAACGTTTAATGTGCAGTAAAATTGCAGCATTTGGTAATAGGGCAGTGGAGGAAATATTTTGTACTAAGAGACACACTATAAAAGATTCTATAAGAAGAAGCTTCGTAATTTCTGCTCTTTGTGATACAGTCAGGACGAGTGAGCCGAGGTGGGCGGAACATGTAAAGTAGCACTCATGAGATACGATGCTTTTACATAGAGAAACATCATTTTATTACAGAACAGTTCTTGAAAACTCTTTAACCCTTTAAATGCCGAATTAAATCCCATCTGCCATTTGCTGGCATTATTAGAAACTCACCATATTCTCCACGTTAGCAGGATAAGGGTTAAAGCAGTAAACCAGCATGCATTATTCACCTTTTCTGTGTACCTTAAGTCTCTTCCATTCAGTACACAGAAAGGCATAATAATAGGAATAAAATAATTTATTGTTTCCTTTTGACTTATATGTCACTGGAACATAAGACGAAATACAACGTAAACTTGCAGCAAGGTCATGGCTTTTAGTGTTCTCCTCTGATACAGAGTAACGTGTCTGTCTTAGGGCATGGTATTGTGCCGATTGCTGTGCCAGCAGAAGCGACCGGAAATTGCATCCTACAAACCCTTGTCAACTGCAGCAGTGCCGATGACTGCAGCCTCCAGAGCAGTTCTGAACTCCAGTTGGTGGGTTCGGTGCGGGATATCATCATCAGACCAGCTCGAAAGTCATACCGCCCTGGAGAAACAGGTAGGAAATTTTCGCATTGCACAGTTCTAAAAAAACAAACACACTGTATTATACAGGGTGAGCCAAAGTAGGTATAGAGCAGGTATACAGTAATTAACTATATACTGTATACCTACTTTTGGACCACCCTATATTGTCTGTGCGAGGTTTAGGGTTTGAACAGGGGTGTTGATTAACATTGCAGCCCTCTGGAATACGATCCCCTGACGATGGAGGAAGAAGGCTCCCCCGAGATGTTTTTGGCTATATACCAGTATATATGAAACTGTATCCCAGAGTTCTGTACCTGCATCCTCTCTGTCTTCGACTGGTGTCCAAATTCACTTGGCTGTCCGCATTACAAGCCTATACAAATACAGTAAAAGGTGGATCAAGACCAGGGCGATGCTGAAATAATTCTAATGCCGGAACAATCTTTGAGACGCTAATCCAAAACCCCTAAAAAGAAGAACAAATGAAAAGAAAAGTAGTTATGAAATATATTTATACTAATGGAGCCAGGTATACAGAGAAGATCAAACAATACGAATTTGGGCGTTAAGAATACCGTAACACACGTTAACAATACGCACATACGTACGTTCTTATTGGTATTGACGTAACGGGGATGACACAGATTAATGTAGAATAGCACATGTCATTGGACATCTCCAATTCATGCAGCTGTGAAATCTTCCTTTTTGTTTTCTTAATCAAACTGATGGTGGCAATATGTTTTAGCGGATACCGGTAGCTGATTGCCTTAAAAAATAAAAAGTTGTGTTTAGGCTGAATCTTTGTACTTTTAATTGTAATTGCAAAAAAGTGTTACCTAAGTAATACGCTTGCTTTAAAGTATAGATTTTTTCTTGACAAAACGTAGATTTGTTAGAATTTAATGACGACTCTGTAAAAATATTTTCATTTTGTATTTATTTTTTCACTAAGGCGTTTGTAGCATTTCACTTGCTTACTTGTTGTTTATTTGACGACGCTGCCAAAAACTCTGCACATATAGCTTAACGCTGACTGGATGTTGCTGAAGAATGAATTTCACACGATGATGCAGGAAACAGTCTTAGACTATTAACAGGTCCTAGTCCCACCATTTGCATCAAGGGATGGAGAAAACTAAGAAAAACGTCAGTCAGGGTAGTTGATGTCCCGACTGAAACTCGAAACTGACCTCTCCCACATGCAAGTCACATGATGATTACTGGGATAGCGAATGTACATTTAATTTACTTGAAAAAAGTAAAAAAAAATATAATTCTGCTACAATTAGTGTATTAAGATCCTTTGTTGTTTTTTCCAGTGCGCCACAGCAATCCCCACTACCAGCCAATTAGTCTATTGTAGCACATTATTGTTGAAGTGAACTGAAAGCAAACCATAGAGAGAGCCTGCATCAAATTGGTTGTCTTCCATTGTGACGGAGTGGAGAGAGAACATAACCCAACAACATGATCCCAGCTTACTACGTGGTTCAATACGGATCCTGTTTTGAATGTAAATGTCATCCCTTCATACAATGCCTGCCGACGGCTTTGACGCTGGTTTTCGAAGAAGGTGTATAAGGGAAATCCCTCTAACACAAAAGTTCACTATAGCACTACTGTCGTACGTAAAGGAAGAATATACAGAGCAAGTAAAGAAAGAGTAGCAGAAAGGTAGCGAGTGAATTGGGTGCATTTGGATCAGGGGAACAATTTATTTCGCCTTTTGTTAACGATACCATTCAGTGACGGCGGATGCTGGGGTAAGAAAATTGGTTCCGGCATTTTTGCTGTGTAGAAACTGCAAATTTAAGTCAGTGTTCCGATAATGGTATATTATGCTTCGGCATACTTAGATAAAGTATACAAATCTACAATCGCAATCCTTGAAGCGAGTGTACTACTTGGTAAATCAGTATAAGATTTGAGGGTTGTTTGATCGTGCATCGTCCTTATGAAATAATGTGAAATGCCAACTTGATGCAACGAGGTTATTTTATTGATGTATTCTTAGCTCTACGTGTTTCGGGCGCATACGCCCATCATCAGGAGCATTAGATGTTGAGTTGCAGCATATGGTTTTCTGCACCGAGTTTTTGGATGGGTGGTGGTCTTGAGAGCTGCTGCGTAGGTCGTGTGTACGGTGTGGACGG
>Ga0123354_10016025_pt1 | contig 11744 bp, 5 predicted proteins | sample TergutLab28metaG_2_FD_97872 | JGI IMG/M metagenome (GOLD analysis project Ga0123354, IMG submission 97872) | Labiotermes labralis P4 segment gut microbial communities from Petit-Saut dam, French Guiana - Lab288 P4 | ecosystem: Host-associated > Arthropoda: Insects > Digestive system > Gut ... | reverse complement strand
GACGTATTAACGTCTGAAACATGTTGAGCAATATATAATAAAGCAAGTGTCATCTAGTTGGTCAACCATTATTCAAATATCAAGATGATGCACGGTCCAATACGCATAAGATTCACAAATTATTGTGTTCACAGTTCAAAAGACGTATTTTCTTTGTAAACCGAAGTGATACAACAAGACAGACAATGTACTATAACGTAACGTTTAGGCATGTTCGTGCAATCATTGTTGCAGGAGAAAAGCAATAATTATTACATATTCTGAGTGTGTGTGTTTGTAGACTTAGGTATCCGGTACGCAATGGGCACGCGCACCATATTGTCATCTGTGGCCTGTCCGGCTCTACGATAATTTTCCACTCTTATCTCATAAACGCCACGATTAAAAAAAAAGTATTGAATACAAAATGTGTTTTGTTTTTCTGTGTAGCTTATGTGTGAAACATTTGTCATTCTAAGGACTGGGCGAGATATGTTCAAAAACGTGTATTTGTTTTAACGTATAGTAAATAAATAAAGGAAAGGATTACAACAGTCAAACACAACAGTATTTTATTGTGTTCTTAAATATATTATAACATGGGCTACATGTTTCGACTCACTGTCGAGTCATCTTCAGGCCCTCGAGATGTAGGTCCAGACATACAAACGTTTACTGCATTGTGGGATCCCCAACGCTTACAGAATATAAAGCATACATTAAATATACATAAAACATCAGTGCTTATGGTTTATAAATATGTGGAACAGGAATCGTAAGAGTTGTGTTTCTTACACGTGTAATCTATTAATAGCTAAAACAGGAGGAGGGGGAGAATTAGCAGTTTTGAAGAAAATGCGGAGAATTAGAACGTAGAAGTGCCGATCAACGAAGTCGTTACCACGACTTACACTAGTATTCGGATGGGCATAACTGATTGTTTGTAATTAAAGCCGGATGGTTTGAGGTGTAAATTTTCTTGTCTTCTGTTGATATTTTTGAAAATCCCTCTTCCACTTTCTTTTGCCGGCTAAGGCAAGAATAAAATAGTCGGTGATGGCAGTAAACATTTGTATGTCTGCATCTACATCTTGAGGGCCTGAGGATGACTCGATAGTGAGTCGAAATATGCAGCCCATATTGTTATAATATATTTAAGAACACTATAAAATACTGTTATGTTTGACTGTTGTAATCCTTTCCTTTATTTATATACTTCGGGATGGTAAAGGTTAAGTTTAACGTATAATACCCGTTATTTTTGTCACGTTCTAAGGGAACTTCAGATTTCTCGAGAGATATCCGAAAAGTACTGAAATATCAAATTTCATAAAATCCGACTAGTGGGAGCCGAGTTATTCCGTGAGGACGGACAAACGGACGGACATGAACAAGCTAATAGCCGCTTTTTGCAATTACGCGAACGCGCATTAAAAACCCAACGAGATGTCTGAGCTCAGAATTACCCCATTTAATATTTCGACATGTAGGTAAGGAACACATACAGGTACAAATTTCACGCGTTAGCCATGCTGTTTATTTTACTTGGTAAGTGTTTATGAATACAAGAAACGTAATATTTGAAAAATTTTATTGCCCTGTGCACATTTTTTGTTCTTCTCACCGCTATATATTGAAGTTTGTATTTGATAAATGTGGCGTTCGAGTTTTACTCGGTGATACTATCCTAGTATAAAGTTAAAATAATGACTATGGGCTGGACGGTCCGGGATCGAATCCCGGTAGCGACGAGATTTTCCGCCCGTCCAGACCGGTCCTGGGGTCCACCCAGCCTCCTGTAAAATGGATACCGGCTCTTTCCCGGGAGTAAAGTGCGGCCGGGACGTTCTGCTGACCACTCAGCCTCTTGTAATGCCGCGGTCATTGAAGAGCAGAGCTATACCTGTACCCACCCTCCGGGCCACACCGGACCTGTAAAGGGATCACTTTACCTTTACCTTTATAAAGTTAAAATGAAATCGGTCAGGATGTCCCAGTACGAATATCACAGACATATGAAACACTTTGGCCACTACGTTTGGATTTTTTATTTTAGTAAACCAGCAAAAAAAAATGTATATGTTCAAACTTGTGGCATTCTGTAAGTATGAAATTAATTTTCGCTGAAGCAAAAATGCACTCGTAACACTTATTTTCAATCTACTCGTTACAAAGTTTGGTAAATACACTCGATATCATACGCTGCATTTGTAGGCGCGTTCGCAAAATTGCAAAACGCGGCAATTAGTTTCGTCGTGTCTGTCCGTCCGCATGAGACGAATCGGCTCCCACTGAAAGGATTTTCATGGAATTTAATATTTCAGGATTTTTCGAAAATCTATCGAGAAAATTCAAGTTTCATCAAAATCTGGCAAGAACGACGGGTGCTTTACATGAAGACCTATGTACATTAATGATATCTCGCTTAATTCTTATTAGAATGAGAAATGTTTCAGACAGAAGCTGTGGAGAAAATCAAAACACACACTTTACGTTCAATAGCCTTTTTTTTTTTCGAAAATCTTATCGTTTATGAGATAATATGGAAAAAAATATGGTAGAGCCAGATAAGCCGTAGATTTATAATACACTGCGGGGCAAAAAAAAAAGATGCGATTTTCATGCCGGGTAACTAAGGCAAGAACACAGACACACACGCTCACACACTCGTAATATTTAATACAGGTTACTGTTATCAGCAGTACAAAAATTTGGCAGCTCGGCAACAGTGCACAGGGTACCCACTGTTTCATTTCCTTGCCAACACTAAACACCTATACATTGTTTGGCAGCTACATCTAAGCCAACAACAATGAAAGGAAAGTGTATTTGCATAGCAACAATGGTTACCCGAACGCGCCATTGTCTGTCTTGTTTAAAATTATTTATCAGATATTCTACTGCCCGGTAGGATGGTGACGGCGATTGAGCCTAAGACTGTGAAAGCGACAGAAGAGACGCTGTAGCATTAGCCAAATAAGATAAGCCAACAAACTGCATTCACAGTGGCCTTCTATACTGTATGTTGTAGAGATGTGAAACTGTGCATACGGGGAAGTATGTAATTATTACATGTTCGCCTGGCAGACTGGGACTTAACGTCTGACAGGACACACCTTTCTTCTCAGGCGACTGTAGCTGTAAAAGTCAGGCGTGAGACTAAGTCTGGTCTTGAGCTCAAACACGGGTTCGACGCCAAGAAGAGAGAGATTCACAGTCACTTGGTAAGTTTCTTGGAAATAGTGCTAAATGACAGTTTGTTGTGAGTGAATCACAGCTGGTGGTTTTTTTGTTGATGCAGTTATTTTTAGATGTGTTTGAAGGGCAATTGCGAGCAGCGATGACTAGCTTCATGTTCGTCTGTCCGTCCATAAGTCCGTCGGTTCGCACGAGCAACCCCAGGCCCACGAGACGAATTTTCGTGAAATTCTCTACCGGGAATATTTTTTTACTAATATATAAATGTTTTTGTTAGTACGGTCTGTGGTCAGTATGTTTGCTGGTGCTCCCACGGTTACTGGGTTACTGTGGCTGCCCTAATTGCCAAGGACACGGATGTTCCTACGGTTACTTTTGTTACCAAGGTTAACAATGTTGCTGTCACTAGTATTCCTACGATTTATCTTATTGACAAGTTTACAAATTTGGGAAGATGATTACCCCCACTACCAGTGTTCCTATTATAACCCATATTTCCAAGGTTGCCAATGTTCGTATGGTTACTTTTATAATCAAGATTGTTCATTTTCCTATGATTATCCTTATTACAAAGGTTACCAATTTTCCTATGAATACCCTAATTGCCAAGGTTACCAGTGTTACCAAGACTAACAGTGTTCTTCCGATTACCCTTATTATTAAGAATAAAAATGTTCCTGTTACTACCCTTACCAAGGTTACCAGTTGTCCTATGATTACCCTTATTACGAAGGTTACCGATCTTCCTGTGATTACCCTAATTCCCAAGGTTACCAGTATTACCAAGGCTAACATTGTTCTTGCAATTACCGTTATTACTAAGAATAAAAGTGTTCCTGTCATTATCCTTACTACCGAGGTTACCAGTTGTCCTATGATTACTTTTATTACCAGGTTACTCATGTTCTGACGGTAACTATGACCACTTCGATTATTGCTAGATAAAGCCCTAGAAAAAAATAACAGCGAAAGCGCCGGAAATATTACGCGATGCAAATGTTCGCTAATTTTCTGCACTTCAACAGAATTTGTTTATCACACTGTGGGTCGCGTATCACTGGTGATGGGATGGAAGAAGTATGACAAAGTCACAGACAACAAAGGTATAAAATCCGCATGAAGTTTTTAAAATAAACCTTCCATACTGGCGAACCCTTCCTACACTATGTAACGCGCCGTGTCATGAAAAACAGTAAATCAGAGATGCCATTACATTATTGTAAAGGAGCAATAAACATGTCCCATTCATTCATGAAATCAAAAAATGTAACTCAAAATTTGTCTGGTGCACCACCTCTTACCCACGGTTCACACTGTCGCACTTATCACTGGGAAACGAAAGAGTATGCCACAAAAACCGGGAAGGTTATGCCGGATTGTATGGACTTTTTGAAGGAGAAGCACGTAACACTTCGCCATTATCCAAATGTAAACCGTGGAACAGGGTTCGTCTGTATGTTATACGAGAGCATAAAATTTTGTTTCGTAAAACGTATGTGTAACTAACTAACTACATGGAGCAGAGTCCGAGGTCCTCAGCTTGTCAAGAAATTCCGTGCATTCTATGGAACCCGGCGGTTCATTACCGCATTCACAAGCGCCCGCAACCTGTCCCTACCCTAAGCAGTCCGTATGTATACAAAGCCACCATTCAATTCAAGTGTGTCACTACTTTCAGAACACTGGTAAAAATATGTAAATCCAAAAATTTATAATATATATTTTGGTCGGGAAACCTAAATGAAGGAACACGCTAGGAAGACCTAGATGTTGACGAAAGGCAACTATTAAAATTAATCATAAAAAAGCAGGGAGTGAGAATAAATTTATATGGTTCCAGACAGATTCCAATGACGGGTGTGACAGGGTATTGGACCTTCAGCTTCTATAAAATGCGGATCATATTTTGGTTAGCTAAATAACACTCAACTTATCTATAAACTCTTCCATGAAGTTAGTTAAATCTCTCGGAAAACTGTGAAAGAGGGACAATATTAATATCAATACTGAGTATACAGGCTTTGGTGGTGGGAATTGAAATGAACTGCTTGCGACTGCGTCTTTTGTAAGCTATCATTACAGTAGTGTTGAACCTGCAGGTTCTAGTAACAGAAATCTGTGTAGAAAACAATTATGGGTGCCGGTAAAGGGCATTCTTTCGATTAAAATGCTGTATAAATGACTTCCTTTTAAACTTGCGATACGTAGAGACACCTGTACTGAAAAGGAGACTAAAAAATTAAGTACACAAATAAAGCATTCATTTGATATAACTGTCTCCTGGTATAATTACCCGCGCTGTACAGAACGAAGGCTAACTTGATTGGTCACAACTTGCGTAGAAACAGCCTTCTAAAACACCTCAGTGAAGGAAAGATGGAAGGGAAGACGAAGAAGAAGATGTAAGCGGCTACCGAATGATCTTGAGGAAAAGAACATACTTGAACTGGAGACAGAAAACGCCCGATTGTAATTACTGGAGAACTCTTGGAACAGGCTCTATACCTGTCGCAAGACAAACTACTGAGTGAATAAATATATAAATTTGTATTCCAAATAGTAAGAACTATAACTTTTTGAAAGTCAGACATCAGGTAACGTACAATGTAAAACCACCACAACGAACTGCAATTTCCGCGTAAACATACTTTGCGCTACAAACAACTTGTATTTAAAAAACTTATATTTAAATTCAAATCAATGACGAATTTGTTAACATCGTTATACTAATTTACTGTAAGAACCTGGAATCTTCGGTTATTTAAAAATGGCGTGGTAAACAAGACATTTTCTCTGCACCTTGTAACATATTGTGGCAGAAGATTTTTTGTCGAAACACGTTGCAAAGATATTTTTAGTAAAGAACGGTTGTAATGTTGTGTCCATGTACAATGTGTTAGATTTATTTACGCTCGCAGCTGTTTGTTTTCTTTGCACACATCACTGTAACGCGTTTCCGCTATTGCTTTTGTTCAGATAAGAGGAAACAAATATCAAGCATTCTAATGGCACTTAGTACACGAATATGCACCTTTACACAGTTAAGACTTACGTGTCAGCGAGGAAAACCAGGTGTTTGAACGTAATAAATGTGCCTCGAAACTCATCTGTTTACTTATAAAATTTGCACCTTAAGACATGGCAATTCACAACAGATATATAAATAACACTCATTCATAAGAAACTGTATTTCCTCCAGAGTGATTTGTTGAAATCACAGTGCTACTTACTTGCTATTGATAATGTCCTTGAATTAAATTTATCATGCTCCAACATTACTTCATACGACTGGCCGTGATCTGAATCGTGAAAGTTGAAAGAACGTGATGACGAATATACATGGAAGGAGAACAAACATAAGGTACAACGTTCACAGTCCGCGGGCAACACGGCGATAGAGTCATGTCCGGTAGTGACTACGTGCACGTAGGCGAAGCGTAGGGTGTATAGCGACTTACAGTAAGTACTGCACAACCCTACGAATAGTGCTTCGATTCCAGGCAGAACCAATTGATGTTCCTGTTCTCTGAAGTGACCGGCTCTGAACACCCCCCCCCTGCCCCCATTTTCCCCCGCCCAGCTTCCGCATTAATTGGTACCGGAGGCTCTTACAGCGCCAGTCAAACGGCCGGGTGGTGAAAATGAGTGGCATCATCTCTCCACACACTCATATGGCTTCATGGCGTGTACAGTCACAGCCCACTACGTTTGTATCATACGGTGAAGAACGTGACCACGGATTGTAAAGTCTGTATAGTACATTTACAACGCCACACACAAGATCTAAGATTAGTGTCACTGCTTGTCAACACCAAGAAAAAAATACTTTGTGAACTTCCAAAATTAATATCAATGCGTGTTCTACCAATGACTTCCACTCTGCCAGACACTTCAGACATCGACTTGTTTAACCCTTTAAAGACGAAGTGCAGACTGCTTTATTTAAAAATCCATTCCGTACCGCCCAGTAGACACTTTTGAACTCGATTATAAAAACCGATCAGTTTATGATGTAAGTGGCATAAGTCGCTGTTTGTTCTCAGATAAATACAAAACACATACAGTGTGGGCAGAACGGACGATTGTTATTGTTGTTAGACTTGTTGGTGCATCACGTAACCAGTAAGCTTTATAAGGTTAAAATATCGTGATGCGCGCCGCGTGATCCCGTACGGCCTTATTCCTGACATCGATTATACGATGTCGGAGACACCAACGGTAAATACAGCGTGTCCACTCAAAAACTCTACAATTCGAAATGGTACACAAAACAAATACTACGTACTTCCAACTACATTCCTACATCAGTCGACAGAGAAACTTTTTTTAAACGATCCTGGTCACATTTATTGCGTGCCGCTGCAGCCAGGTGACACTACTTTTAAAAATGGCTACCCCATAATAAAAAAGTGGGCCTGTTCTAAATTTGGTATACACACACACACACACACACACACACACACACACACAAAGCAACAGCTGTGTAACGTGCATCTCGCACAGGATTTCACGTGGATCCACCAGCCGAGCACCCATATGCACCCACTGCAAGATTTTCGATCGGAAAGTGTGCATTTTCAAAGCCAAGACTCCTGGCATGCCTTACATATCTGGAGCTACTTTTGACCGTGTTCGGGTTTGTTTCCAAAGCAGCCCACAAAAACCAACGCGCTGAGGTGGTTTCGTACGACACTGGGTGCGAAATGCACGTTTCACAGCAGTTACTGACTCCTGCCTCGCCAAAAGCAGAAGAGATTAATTAAGTAATGTGTTTTGGGGCAGCTGCTTTCAAAATTGTGGCACCAGCGGCAGCAGCGTTCTATAATTATGACCCGGATCTTAAAAAGAAAACTCTGTATCTCTATCAACTGATGTGGGTGTTAAGTTTCCAGTAAGCCGTATTTGTTTTCTGTATCATTTTGAAAGTGTAAAGCTCTTTCTGTGGACATCGGTGTATTCGCAATGCATGGATGGAATAATAAAGCGCGCACTTCTGTGCACAGAAGAAGGTGTTGCTCTTGGCATCGCAAAGGAAAGATGGTAATCTTCGAAGTGATAGGCTGGGATTGTAGACCGAGCCGTTATTCTGACGGAGTCTACTCTATTGCCGTATAAAATTAAAATGGAGTCGGGCAGCGATTCCAGCAGCAACTGTGGTGAAGCAAGTTCCCTTGAGGCACCCATGCACCCTCCTTATATATTGTCAAATCACATGGGTAGTGTGCATCACAGGGCGTTGCCCGAGTCCGAAACATTAAGTAACCTGGTAACGTCTGGTACAGAGGACCGCTTACTGGCTGACAGCAAACCGGATGTATATTTCACCAAACCCTTGGGGTGTTTCCAGGCAGGCTTCAAGCAGGAAGTATGTACGTGAAAGAAATCCCTTCAGAGCGAAACTTACTGAGTGTCTATCGTTTCCAGCATGCTTTATTCAATTGCGAATTGTGTAGGCCGATGCCAGTGGCTGCACGGTCTAAGACGTGGGTCTGCCACCAGTGGCTTGCTGGGAATGAGGTTTCGAATCCCGCCGGGGACATGGACATATGTCCGTTGTGAATGTTGTGTGTTGTCAGGCGGTCTCTACATCAGGCTGATAGTCCTACAAGTGCGGTGTGTCTGAGTGTGATCGTGAAGCCACGAGAATGAAGAGGCCCTGGCCCACTAGGGGCTGTAGTGCCACAAAATGAATTCAAGAATAATAAAGCCACAATGTACACTCCGTACGTCGTACCTGCAATTAAAAATGGCAAGTGCAGACCGCGACAGTAGGTCGACCCATTATTTTCCACGGCACAACAGCCCCTAATGGGCCAGCGCCTCCTCAGTATCGAGGCTTCAGGGTCACATTAATTTAGACATACCACACTCGGTAAGACTCCTCTGGACGAGTGATCGGTCTGTCGCAGAGACCTCTACCTGACAACATACAACAATCACAACAGAAAGAAATCCATGCCTACGGCGGGATTCAAAGAAGCAATCCCAGCAAGCGAGCAGCCGTAGACACATGCTTTAGACCGCGCGTCCACTGGGATCGACTTACACAATTTTCGTCGGAGAAACTTTAACAGAGGAGATCACGCAGATAAACGTATTCACAGAAGACGTAAATCAGTCCCGTTACAGGCCTGGAGTGACCTAGAGGGTTCCAGGAAGTTAAGGTTCCCAGATTTCATGACAATGACACAGGATGGTGATAAGGTTGTCAGCCTTAGGCACCGGCCGCCTTTACCCCCAGGAAATGCTCCTGTTACTCATTCTGTTACAGGTTGAGTCGACCCCAGGGCCATAGTGCGATCGGAAGGATTTTATGTCAATGAAAAATTCCAATGACACCATCTGGGATCGAACCAGCGACCTTCCGATTTGTAGCACAGTAGACGTACATTTGTGATTTACTTCACAATCTTGTCAGCATCTCCGACGGTATTGTGAACACAGTAATGAACTCCTTGGTTTTATAAAGGAGAAAAATTATTGACCAGCGGAGCAGCAATAACCTTTTCAAAAAAGCTTTCTGTTTTGGGGGTTACAGCCGATTAGTAAGGAACAGTTGTTTTGTACCTAACAGCGACTTTAATCTACAAATTAAAAGCGATAAATAAAAGACAAAAAAGAGTAACAAACAAACATCGCGGTGAAAAATGTTCTAAAAAGGAAGGAATAAAAAAACTGAATAAATGTTCCCACGGTGGGTTACTGACTGACAAATATTTATCAAACGTGGTTACTGACCACGTCGCGGGAACACAATACTGGCCATTTGTCCGTCTCTCACCGACTCTCTGTAAACGTGACAAAGGTCAAAGTTTTTTTTTCTTAAACTTATGCCGTGGCGATTGGCTGCGTTCCAAGAATTCGTTTACATTTGCTAGCAAACACGTGACTTTCATTCGCATATCCTGGCCGAGTAAGTAAGAAGGAACGCGGTCACCATGAACAAGCAAACATTTAGCAAGTGTACCCTAGTGCAAATGTTTACCAGATAAACCAGTCGTGGAAACAGTAACGTGTGAAAATTATTCACCTGGCTCCTTGTACAGTGCACAATTATTAGCGTTAGCTCCTAGTACAGTGCACAATTATTAACACATTTTAGCTCCTTGTACATTGCACAATTATTAGCGCAATTAGCCCCTTGTACAGTGTACAGTTATTAGCGCATTGGCTCCTTGTACAGTGCACAATTATTAGCGCATTGGCTCCTTGTACAGTACACAATTATTAGCGCACTTAGGCTCCTTGTACAGTGTACAATTATTAGCGTGTTGGATCTTTTTACAGTGCACAACTATTAGCGCATTTTAGCTCCTTGTACAGTGTAAATTATTAGCGCAACTGGCTCCTTGTACAGTCCACAATTATTAGCGCAATTAGGTTCTTGTACAATGTACAATAATTAGCACACTGGCTCCTTGTACAGTGGACAGTTATTACCGCATTTGGCTCAATGTGCAGTGCACAATTATTAGGGCAATTGGCTCCTTGTACAGTGTACTATTATTAGCGTATTGGATCCTTGTACAGTGCACAATTATTCGCGCATTTTAGCTCCTTGTACAATATACAATTATTAGCGCAATTGGCTCCTTGTAAAGTCCACAATTATTAGCCCAATTGGTCTCTTGTACAGGGTACAACTATTAGCGCACTGGCTCCTTGTACAGTGGACAATTATTAGCGCATTGGCTCCTTGTACAGTGCACATTTACTCGCCTATGTATGAAATATAACAGCGTGGGAACGTGGCTTTACAAGAACACGGAAAAGGACAAAGCAAAATTAGTAGTGGTGACAGCATGAACAACCAGAATCATAGGCAGAAAAGTCGTATCTCCCCAATGCAACGGGGCTTACATTAGAATAATGTCAAGTACCCACCAAAAAAACTTCCCCAGAAGAAAGATATGTTCAATTTAAACGGCAGAGAGTTAATAAAATGTCACGTTCTGTTTGAAATTTCCTTTCTTCACCATTTAACCAACCTTTGATTCATCGCCATTCCTAATATACACCCTTCATACGCATGTTCCACAGCATGAAAACTATGAATGTCAGCCTTCACTTTTCTTTACGTTTAAAAGTGCTAAAAAAAACCACCATACTATGCCAAACCAAGCTACGCAAGTATATTATAAGGCGAATCGAAAAACAATTACAAAAAATCAGTCTTTAAAGAATCTGACGCCTATCAGTTCCCTTCTAAACTGTACAAAACAGTGGAAATCATGAGGAAGGGTGTGAAGTGGATGAGGAGGAGAGAGATCCTAAAATGCAATAATGAGAATTGTCCTCAACGTGACATTTCCTTGTTTCTCTTAAAGCTGTATGGCTGGTCAGAAACGTGCTAATAAATTACATAAAATTCCGATTTCTACCTACAAGACAACTTCAAAAAAACATCTTTATCCTTGCACCGTGCATTCTGTAGTTTATTTAACTAATACACCAACAAATGCACATATATTCATTTAATGATCTAAAATTCACATTAAAACACTTAAAACGCTCCTACATGTTTCGATCATACGATCATCCTCAGGGAGCATACATTGTTCCTTGCT
>Ga0123354_10016019_pt1 | contig 11745 bp, 7 predicted proteins | sample TergutLab28metaG_2_FD_97872 | JGI IMG/M metagenome (GOLD analysis project Ga0123354, IMG submission 97872) | Labiotermes labralis P4 segment gut microbial communities from Petit-Saut dam, French Guiana - Lab288 P4 | ecosystem: Host-associated > Arthropoda: Insects > Digestive system > Gut ... | reverse complement strand
TTAGCAAGGAAAATATAGCTCCCTGATGATGGTCTTAGGACCGAAACATGTCGGAGCAGTTTTAGTGTTTTAATGTGTAAATTTTATATAAGTGCATTAGTTGGTGTATTAATTGAGTAACTCGACAACATGCACGGTGTAACAATGAAAAAAGAATTATTAATATGGTTATGCTGTGAATGTATAAATTATCAGAACCTAACACATGTACATGTTAACACGAGCATTCTGCAGGTGCGGACTTAGTGTACAATGCCGTATTATTTGTAATGAATTTCTCCATAACAATAGAAACTTATTAATGGACCATAATTACAACAGAAATTGAGGGTTGAATGAGGCATCACAAAAACCAAGCAAGAATTCTGTTCATTGAGAGGATCCAGCTATATAAAGTTAATAAACCAATGCCATCAGTGCTCTATGAAGCAGACTACAATGTATTTTATTTATTTAATACACCAACAAATGCACATATATTCATTTAATTACCTAAAATTCACATTACAACACTTAAAACGCTCCTACATTTTTCGATCATACGATCATCCTCAGGGAGCATACATTGTTCCTTGCTAAAGTTATAACTTTGATAGAAACATGTAAGAGTGTTTTAATGTGAATTTTAGATAATTAAATTAATGTATGTGCATTTGTTCGTGTATTAATTAAATAAACTACAGAATGCACGGTGCAAGGATAAAGACTGACTACTGTGTAACATGTGAAACTATTTATATTTTGATCGGCCACTAACTCGCTTTATGTAACTCACAGAATCACATCTCCTGTTATAGTAGCAGCTGCAATTATTTCCCTTTGAGGATGAAAAGAAATGTCTACAATGAAGTCTTCTGACTGAATATCTGGTGGATGTTCTCTACATTTCTCTCTTTCTCTTCTAAGTGCTTTTACAACTTCATCTTCTTCTTCTTCATCCTCCTCCTCTTTTTCATTATATGACGATGTCTTATTAGTGCTGTTTACATCAATTTCACTAGCACTATCACTACTGTCACTGTCAGTTGCACTGCTGATGCTTGCTTCATCACAATCAGTGTCACCTGAAGTTCCATCCTCCATTTCTTCAGCCAGCTCTGTAACAACAGTTTTTCTTAAATGTACTATATACAGTATTTTGAGACTAGAAAGTTCAGTCAGAAGATAAGGGCCCCCTAATAATTTAACTGGCTTCAGAATACCCATGAAATTGTTATGTTAATTAAAACGTATATGTATGAAGTGTCTAACAGAGACAGTAACCTGTAAGCTACCACTAATGTAACGCTTGAAAATTCTCAAAGAGCTAGAATAATGGAGACTTTGGCAAATTTCACTCTAGATACACCTAGTGGAAAGACAAAATTAACACGTGAGGCTTGAATTAATTCCCTAATATATATGTTCACATACGGACTACTAGTATGAACACTTCCTGGAAAAAGCTCCTCAGTAGACGGTAGTGATCCCCCACACGGCTACATATACGGCAGCTTTCAGCTCCACACGGTTGTTTCCTCAAGGGTAGGTAATTACAGCCAGTATGAGATAGCACCCACTACGTCCGATCCTATTCTGCCCACCTTGGTCTTATTTCTTTACAATGGGCCTAGCTTAACAATGCTAACACATGTTCAACCCACAATATGAACACCAACTTCCACACTAATAAACACATACGCACGTGGCATTTAAAAAACATGCATACTTTTACGTTTACACATGGTCTGCTTTCTGATATCGTTCTTCTTCTCCGTTCCTTCTGTCAATTATATACTCGAACCAATGTACCCTAACATGTAGCACTTTTCAAAACCACATTGCACCGTGCACATACGTCATACGATAAATCCATGATAGTTCACAGGTACGTGGTACAGTTGCCTGATCGTGATACAATTGCGAAGAGGTGTTTACATACTCTGTACTCATTAATCCGTGATACAAGTGGGCCACTACCACATACGCATAGTGCAGCAAACGATAGTGAACACTAATTGTCTAAGCTAGATGATTTGTGCTGATTGCTAACCACTGCAACACAGTTGACAGATATATATTTGTGGTGTATCTAAACGACACTGCCGAGTAGCACAGAAAATGTAGTGTCGATTACTAGGATTATTAAAGAATAAATTGGAGAAGATAATGAAGGAAGCAGTTGTGGCCTAATTCCACGCATTACTCGGTAATTTTCCTGAAGGGACTGAAAATTCTATTGAATCTCGCTTAGAATAGTCGCTATCACAAATCATCTAGTAGCTATGCCCGTCAAGATTCTCCTTTCAAATGTGTAACTGAATCAATTGACTTCGGTTAGGAACGACGTAAGAGTTCGGTAACGTCTAAAAAATTGTTTTATAAACACGATACTAGACTAATGACGGGTAAACGAATTGCTTCTTAACAATTATAAGCGTGGATTATGTATACAGCACACAAAGCCGGTACACATTCTGAAAAGTCCATAGAACAGAGCAAGAAGGCTTTCGCAAACTACATCATAACGTTGCTCAAGTTTCACGCAGTGGAAGTGGTGTTTAATGTGGTCCTTGTCTGTTTGGTAATGGGAAAATGCACATTGGATTGGAATCTGAACAGTCTCAACGACACAGAACGCACTGCGACAAATACGTATGAAACACATACGCATGTTTCTGAATGCGGTAGACGGAAGGCATTCGGGTGTTTTGTGGCCTTCGTTGAGGTGGTGGGAGGACTTTATCCGTGGTAAAAGGCATCTGTTGGAATCTATCTGTGGTAGGGATTATAGTTCTTGCGCGGGGGTGGTGTGTGTGTGTGTGGCTTGGTCGGTGAGTGAATAGTGGCGTGGAAGTAGTTGTACAATGCTGGTTGAATTGTAATAAAAAAATGTGTAAACCGTAATGGCGCATAATGTAGCTTAGAATTTACAGTAATTTATTTTATTGTTTAAGTATGTTAGGTTGTGGAACTATTTGTGGACATATTTACTATAGGCGTCACACGTGTAAAATATACGTGCCTGGTTTCTTTCCTGCGCTAGTTTTGAATGTAGTGCTGCAGTTCACATTCAAAGTAAAACCGCTTGACTTTGGATTCAATGAAAGTGTGGCACCACAAAGAATTTTGTAAAGACCAGTTTTCGAACGAAATTACAGTGTAATATTAATTATGTATTCGATCAATTTTACATAAAATGAAGTGAGTTGAAAGTTCATTTATCGATGCATGTACGGACGATACATCCATTTCTTCCTGCAAGGAATTACAAGGCACAGAGGACTGACATTTTGCAGTTTCAGTCATTTCTGTGGTGTTTTCAAGCTCACCAAATTTAGCCGTGTGCCCTGTTGATATTATATAGAAATTGGGTTCGTACAGTTTCACAAGGTAATGGCGAGTTTCAGAAAACGGTATTTCTTTATTGCTTAAATTAGACATGTAATTGTCAAAGATATTTTGTACATCATACACACCAGTCATCCCATGACTTGGTGTCAGTACTTTGCAAGTGTCTTGAGTACAGATTTTAGAGTCTGATGTTTTGTACTAAAAGATGGATATGTCCTAGTGGTACAGACTTAATCCTGAAGATTTATCATTATGTGTTTATGTACAGTCATAATTGCAAAATGGCCTTCTGCAGTTAGTATTCACATCCTGGGATGTTTTAAAAGATAGTCATTGGATTCTGGGAAAGCCACAGGTCTTCCACGTTAAGAGCAGCAACCCTAATTCATTCAACAAATGTGTGAGATTTGAGGTTCTTACAGTAGTGACTGAAGATTTCTGTCTTTTTTAATGTGATGCCACATCATGGTAGAAGTATACCAACATTTCTCCATCATCAGGTTACATGACATGATGATGGGAGGCAGCATCTGAAATATGTCTGTACACTATTGCATGGTGCCACATGTACAGCCTTCAAGTGCAGCTGCTGTACATAACATTTGCACACAGACTGATGACTTCATGTACCCCTACAGGAAGTAGTCTGGTGCGGACATGTCCATTGACTTTGGATGCCGCATGTCTGTACTGCCTTGATCAATGCCATAATTATGGAAATAACAGATTAGGAGCTCATGTTACTTGCCTGCCAAATTGAGGTGGTACATCATTGTGTAGCCACATCTATTGTAATCTCAAGAGGGAGTGTTCTAGCAGCCTGTGCACTGTTTCTGTGAAGGGTGATGGTATTGTTCCAATGTTAAATACACTTCAGAGGCAAGGACCAAAAGTTTAGTTTTGAAGAATACTGCACCATATGTGTGTTGAACGTGTGCTTCCGAGCTGTGAGACTTACAACCAGGAAAGTAAATATCATTTAGATGTGGTTCCATCTTCAGTAAATGTAGCTTTGTTGAACAAAATGCTCATCATCATGAAGACTTTACAAGCGGTTTTACGGTATTTTATCATGTTGAAATTGTAATAAAGTTGTATGAATCGTCTAGGTATAAAATGTTCAGTTCATAAGTCACCTGAAATATTAAAATGCTTTGAATTATGATAATATAACATTTAATACTTTCAGTAACATTGTATGAACTTAATATTTTTTACATATACAATTCATACAACTTTATTACAATTTCAACATGATAAAATACCGTAAAACCGCTTGTAAAGTCTTCCTGGTGATGAACACATAGTTGTTTGAAACATGTCAAAGACAATATAATTTAATTAAATTATTAACGAAAAAGTGTGGACTTTGTTGGTTCTTTGTACATGTGTACATCACGATGCACGGTTCATAAAACATGAAGTGAACATAATGCATGTGAAAAGTGTAAATTGGCTGGTCCACACTGTTGCATTAACAAACATTTCGAAGAGGTTATGAATTAGACACAAAAAAATTTATGAATTAGTATGGTGATCACAGTACAACAGCTACAACATGGGTTTTGTCAGAGGCTTGCAAGAGAATGAAATGGATGTGCTTCTATAATGGTTGAGAATTGGTCTTTCATTACATTTAGATACCTTTCTCCCAACGAGGAGCCAGGCTGGGCAACCAACAAGTGGTAACTGTTACTCAATTATTATACCAACCACTGCACATATATAAAATTTATAAAATTTTACACATTAAAACATTAAAAACGCTCCGACATGTTTCGGTCCTAGGACCATCATCAGGGAGCCATATCGTCCTTGCTGAAGTTACACTATAAAAAGTAACATTAATTTCGCTGTACCGGTTGGGTATTGTGGCAGCATGCCGTGTTGTGTAATGTTATGTTGCGAAGAGTGCCCTGCTACGGATGTGCATTCTGTGCTTCGTTGCGTGATAGGCAGTACCACGCCACAATACCCAACCGGTACAGCGAAATTAATGTGACTTTTAATAGTGTAACTTTAGCAAGGACAATATAGCTCCCTGATGATGGTCCTAGGACCGAAACGTGTCGGAGCGTTTTTAATGTTTTAATATGTAAAATGTTGTAAATTTTATATATGTGCAGTGGTTGGTATAATAATTGAGTAACTCAACAACATGCATGGTGTAACAAAGAAAATAAGTGGTAACTGTATTCGCAGCAAGAGATTTCTGTCCTCCAGAGTGGTGCCGGGGGACATTCAGCCCCTTGGGAGGGGAAGGGGGGGGGGGCTCTAGTGATTGCATGGCTTGAAGTTGACCACTTCTGTTTAGTCCCAAGGTTAGGAATCCAGTGTGCTCCTGGTAAGGTGCTTCATTAAGCAATGGGGTAACTGTACCTTTACCTGTCAATTCATATGGCCTAACTAACAAGCCGCTACTGGTTATTAATTTTGGGTGTTAGGGCCTTTGAACAAGAACTGTTTGACTCCTACCACTAATGTAATATAACTCTTGAGCTCCAATTTAAAATACATACTTTCTGTTGCGGGGGACCGTGGTAGCACAGTGGTTAAGGTGCTGTGCTACAAATCGGAAGGTCGCTGGTTCGATTCCCGATGGTGTCACTGGAATTTTTCATTAACATAATCCTTCTGATCACACTGTGGCCCTGGGGTCGACTCAGCCTCTAACAGAAATGAGTACCAGGAGTATTTCCTGCGGGTAAAAACGGCCAGTGCATAAGGCTGACAACCTTACCACCATCCTGTGCCGCTGTCACGAAATCTGGGAACCTTAACTTCCTGGAACCCTCTGGGCACCTCGGGCCCGTAATGGGACTGATTTACCTTACTTTCTGTTGCAGGGAGTAGAGCCAGGAGAGCAATTTTGATGAACACTTAATCATGGAGGTAGAGATGCAGTTATGTGTGCGATGGGCGGCAACTGAAACAGTGAAGTTCTTGCTGCTGCCCGCTGCTTGAAAGACGAAGGGCGTACTTTAGCAGAGGTTGTGATGGTTGAGGGAATCAGTCAAAAGATGGAAGGGAACTCAGTTTGCAGCAAGACCATAGTCTATTTCATGATAAGTTTTCGTCAGCTGTGCGTTGTGACGGTGTCTCTACCGCTGTGCGCGCTGCTCATCTGTTTTGTCACTGCCTACATCTTCCAGCCGGACGACATCCACGAAACTCATTGTCGTGTAAGTACACGTGCGCAAAGGACCAAAAAAAATACACAGCGAAACCTACATGACTCAAATTTACGCTGCAGTAAAGAAAAGAGTATTATAAGATCATCATCATCATCATCATTGGCACAACAGCCCCTTTTGAGCCAAGGCCTTCTTTAGAAGCTTCTGCGAGCTGTCTCTATTCCTTGCAGCATTCCTCCAATTTCTCTCCCCCAACTTCCTGGCATCTTCTGTCACACCATCTTCCCATCTCAGTTTCGGCCTGCCCCTCTGTCTTCTTCCTTCTACCATTGCAATGAGAACTCTTCTTGTAGCGCTCTATTCCTCCATACAAATAACATGCCCTGCCCATTGTAATCGATTAATCTTAATGTATGTTACTATATCACTTTCCTTGTACAATGTAATTATAAGAACATAGGTCTTCTAAAGCCTGGTTTCCAGGGTATGTACTCCTGAATATTAACCCTTTTGCTGTGATATGTAGATATATCTGCCCTACAGTTCATGAACCATTCCATGCAACTATTGAATTTACCCCATGGCGTTACTGCAACATGTAGAAATATTCACATGGCTGACATTTGGTAGGTGCTGCCATCAGTGGTGAAAAGTGAAAGTACTGATATTTGGAAGATTGCTAGGGAGCACCAGTCACCTGTTTAGAGGTTATTGAAATTAATTTAGTGATGTTCTTGTAGTCTTATTATCATCTTTTTCATGTTATATCTAATATACGGGGTACATCTAAAATGCTTCGACAAGCTTCAGGAGTAGGATCTCCCAACCAGAACGGAAAAAAGTTAATGTCAGTCAATGTCTGCGAACATTTTATGAGGTAACTCCGCATATTCACCTGACCTCAGTCCTTTAGATTTTTACCTGTGGAGGGACTTAAAAACCGTAGCGTATTGAGCTACAACCAAAAATAAAGATACGCTACGCCAACACATTTTTTATGCCTGTCAGACCATTTGCATTCGCCCCGGGATCTTTGAGAAGGAACAACAGTCCATGGTCATATGTGCACATGCGTGTATTGATTCAGGTGCAGGACATTTTGAGCATTTTTTGTGAATTTTGACTTGATAGACGATGAGAACTCAGCAGTTAATAAATTTGGAATATGTATTGTAAATGTGTGGTATATATATATATATTATTTGTAAGTAAAATATTATGTAGTTGTAATATTTAATGAGACTCGGGAACCGCTCATTTCTGAATGTAAGTTTATGTCCTCTTTTTTTTTTTCTTTGATGTAAAGAGGTGACTCTTGAAATTGGTCCATTCGAGAAATGCCCTTTATGTAAACAATATCATGATCACGGTGTACCCACACACATTTAGAGAAAATTGTCAGTACCCATAATCACCCACTTTGGCTTAGCTGCATATTAAACATGTTATTCTCCTTAAGCTGCCTTTAGTATTCGAAAAAAATGTTCTGTCTAGAATTCAAGTGTGTGAAAAGTGTTTTTTGATACATAAAACATGCTCCATGCTCATTGTTGTAGCGTCAGCCAAATGCCAGATGCACGTCGGCCATTTCGCCAATATGACCCTTGGAATGGAACAGACGAACTGTTATCAAAGTTTTATTTATTCACCAACTGATGCACTGGTGAGTTGTCTTAAAAAACAATAGTAAAATTTACATTAAAACAGCTCCGACATGTTTCGGTGTTACAGTTACACCATCATCAGGGAGCACATTAACCTTTTGACGCCTAATGTCAACTATAGTGGTCGTACCGCACCGCTAACCTCTAAAGTTGCATTTTATGTATTTATTCTACAAATATAGGTACTGAATATTTTAAACATGGTATATACTCTCCGTTTTTTCTCTTCAAAATGCAATTTGTTTCATAATTCTAACATATTTGGTTCCTGTATTATTCACATTTTATATGCAGGGTGTGCTAAAATTAAAAAAATAATTCCGGTGCCAAAAAGGTTAATATTGCTTACTAAAGGTACAGTTGTTAAGTAAGCACAAATTAATTTGCTCCCTGATTATGGTGTAACTGTAACACCCAAACATGTCGGAGCTGTTTTAATGTAAATTTTAATATATTTTTTTTTAAGACAATTCACTAGTGCATCTGTATGTGAACAAATAAAACCATGGTAATATCGAGATGCACGATACGGATGTGACAAAAAAATGGACGAACTGCTGTTAGTTAGCTAGGGGTAAAGACTGCTGCCTTGTCATGTTATCACAGTGATATTCACAAACAGATTCAAGCACACAGCAGATGAATTGTATTGAAATGGAAGCAGGACAGTTCAGACGTTCTGTTTAATATTTACGTTGCTGTTACTCAGAAGCCATACGTCAGAAGACATGTATTTATTTTAATCTGTTTTCTTGTACTGCAATGTATGGATTTACCCCTTTTTATGTTAGGCTGTAAGTTGTTTGTTCCGTTCGCATATCCATCGTTGCGTATTAAGGAAATCTGTGCAGAAGAATAGACTCTCTCAACACTGCATAAGTCATTTTGGAATAACCTTCTAGCAATGACTGTACTCCTGTTGCATCCACATACCAACATACGTTCCATAAAATATAAGTTTGCTTATGCTTACTGGATTTATGACGGACGTAATAAGGTAACTTAAAACTATTCTCAACCAATAATTACATTAGCTTGTAATTCCATACTGATTATTACTAAATGTAACAGAAGTGATGTTAATAAAAATCCAACCAGATGCAACAGTATGCAGATATTTATTTACTGCAGAGTCACTCTACATGTTTCGGGTGTCACAGCACCCATCATCAGGAGTACTGAAAACTGTAACCGCAGCCTCCGGTACAGGTCATAATATCGGTACAACTACTTCCCTCCAACGTGGCCTGATCAGGAGGGAAGTAGCTGTACCAGTATTATGACCTGTACCGGAGGATGCGGTTACATTTTTCAGTACTCCTGATGATGGGTGCTGTGACACCCGAAACATGTAGAGTGACTTTGCAGTATATAAATATCTGCATACTGTTGCATCTGGTTGGATTTTTATTAACATTGAATTACGATGCATGGAACCATGAGCTTAAAATGTGACAGAAGTAATATATTTGTTTTAAGACTCAACATTGGGGGCTATTGACTGGAGTGTATAAGCTAATAACATTCACATCTTTTATATTACATATTATGTAAGGTACATTGTTTATGTACCATTTGTTTAAAAAGGTCCTTATGACTGTCAATTCTTTATTTTAAAAAATTCTGTGTTTAAATGAGTTTTGCCCATTACTGTACCCTTGTACGCTTTTGGCGAGCTGGCTTGTGCTAAACTAAGCTGAACTAAACTTACAGGAGACAATGTGTGTTGCAGTCTGCTTCTCTATGTACAGGGGTGCTGAATTTTAAGTCCTTGGCCCGACCAGGGACGAAACAAGCTAATGTTTGTTTCTGTCAGAGTGGCGTGAATTTCCTTCGGCGCCTTGCCTTGTAAGGAAAACAAACTTGATGACAGCTCGCGTCTCAATGTTGTTGAAATCGCGTGTGTCCTTGACGTGCCTCCAAGCTTGTTTCCTTCCTGGTCGGGCTAAGGACTTATCAGCACCCTGGGTAGTTTGGGCTTTGCCTTGTCTATGGCTTGTACTCAGACATCCAGTTTGTGTTATATTCTTTTGTTTTCTATTTTAAGATAATTGCAGTTGCTGTCCTTAAGCTTTGTAGTGATAAGTCAATGTGAAATTAGCAACCCCCACCCCAATAAGAAACTGTTGTGAAATATACGTCAGGTCATCATTCTTGATTTAATGTATTGTCATATTCGTGCCGTCCAAAGACAATCATGGAATGTGAGTACCGTGAAACGTGCAAATGAATGTATCGTACATGTGAATTATTCACAGAAAATGGCTTTCACTTTTCAGGTGTACAATGTTATCCCTTCCATCAGCGCGATCACAGGTGTGAGTCCGCAACGCTACTTGTGGCGCGTGTGTGTAGCGTTCCACATTGGCCCACGTATCATCATTGCGTCAATGTATCACACATATTACCAATCGTTGCTGTCATCACAATCTCCAGGCTCCAATCTTCCAGGTAGCAGAAGCTGTCGTCTCCTGAATGTCACATATTGGCTGAGTCTCCTGGAGATCGCAGCGCTCTGTGGTGTTACCTACATCTCTAACAGGGAAAACTACCGTACGTATTCCAGAACTGCATCATGTCTGCTATCAAGAAGTATAGTCATGCGCCGCATAATGACGTTCGGTCATCAACAGACGGCACATGTGAGGGTGGTACCATAAGATTATAATGTAATGTAATATTATAATACTTACCGTTGAGTTACAGTTGTCTACAGTATTCAGTACAGTAACATGCTGAACAAGTTTGTAACCTAGGTGTGCAGTAGGCTATACTATCTAGGTTTGTGTCAGTACAATCTGTGACATTCATACAACAACGAAATCGCCTAATGACGCATTTCTCAGAACGTATCCACGTCGTTAAGGGACGCATGACTATATCATTTAAAGAAGTGGTAAATGTTAATACATATGACATAGCTCACATAAAGGAAACCACAAATGTATACGTAATTTTAAAGGGAGAAATCTCTTTGTGTATGACTATTCGAAACACAAAGGAAGTGGAATGATTTTACAAAGCCTGATCAAAAGGTATCAAAACTGAATCTTCAGAAGAAAGATACTGTATGTACAGTAAAACGTGAAGTTCACCTTGTGACAGGCAATAATAGGGAAGAGCCCTAGTCTTTCTATACCCTTGGCAGTAGATCGGGGTGGGCGGTCAACACAATGCCCCAGCTGCTTTACGAATAGGAACTTATGTACGGTGATTTGGAGTAAATTCTCTTTAAATTTAGTTAGGAAATGCTTGCTATCATTCGGTGCAGAATCTTTTGTCTTCTAGGTTGCTGTCCAAAAATTTAAAGATTAAGATATATAGAACTATAATTTTGCCGGTTGTTTTGTGTGGGTGTGTAACTTGGTCACTGACATTGAGGGAGGAAAGGAAGTTGAGGGTGTTTGAGAACATGGTGTTGAGGAGAATATTTGGACCTAGGAGAGACGAGGTAACGGGGGAATGGAGGAGATTGCATAACGAGGAGCTAAATGTTCTGTTCTCCTCACCCAATATTGTGCGGGTGATAAAATCGAGAAGAATGAGATGGGCTGGGCATGTGGCACGTATGGGTGAGGAGAGGGGGGCGTATAGGGTCTTGGTGGGGAAACCGG
>Ga0123354_10016014_pt1 | contig 11746 bp, 4 predicted proteins | sample TergutLab28metaG_2_FD_97872 | JGI IMG/M metagenome (GOLD analysis project Ga0123354, IMG submission 97872) | Labiotermes labralis P4 segment gut microbial communities from Petit-Saut dam, French Guiana - Lab288 P4 | ecosystem: Host-associated > Arthropoda: Insects > Digestive system > Gut ... | reverse complement strand
TTGTGTATATATATATATATATATATATATATATGTGTGTGTGTGTGTGTGTGTGTGTGTGTGTGTGTGTGTGTACACGTATACATTATACATATTACATCAGATACCTCATCACAACTTTAATACCGCAATCAAGTATGTCTACCGCTTGTTTCCATATGGAATTTATAAGTATTTAAAGCAGAAAAGTTCCAAAAGTGTGATGATAAAATCAACGATTCTGTTAATAAGTATTTATAAAACACGTACAGCATAATCATGACATCATACATAGTTATTTCTGTAACAACAGTAGGAAAGAGAATATGTAAATTGAATAAGCAAGTGCAGTATGTGTGTGAATGGTTATGCAATTTGAACTGTGAGGGAACTGTTCGCTTCTTGCAGATCAAGACACCGTACAGCTTTCCAGGCTCGATTAAGTTCATATTTAATGTAAATATCGTGGTGGCTATAAGTGAAATATGACTGCCATACTTTTACCATTTACACCGTTCAGCCCCGTATTGTCAAATCGAAGTCTGTTTCTGTGGCTAGCGTTTCTTTGTATTGAGAAAGTGCGGAAGATGTAATAGGATAGCAAATTAGTTTCATATCAATATGTCTTTTAGTCAACTCATACTTCTTACTGTTCTTCATCACCACCTTTTATTTACATTTGCTCCTTCTTCTTTTTCTTACCCTCTAGCCTATTTTCATTATCCTCCGTTCCTCACACCTCTTATTATCCTCCATTTTCGCACATTTTATCATCCGCCATTCCTCACATCTTTTATTATCTTTCACTCCTCACACATTTTATTATCCTCCATTCTTCACACCTCTTATTATTCTCCATTTTACACAAATTTCATTATCCCCCATTCCTCACACATTTTATTATCCTCCACTCCTCAAACCACTTATTATCCTCCATTACACCCACATTTATTATCCTCCATTCCACGCACCTTTCATTATTCTCCATATTTCACACATGTTAATACCCTCCACTCCTCACACCTCTTATTATCCTTCATTCCTCACATCTCTTACCCCATCTTTTTCTCACCGACCTTCTTTCCCCACTTCTCCTTCCTCTCATACCTTTTTCTCCGTCTCATTCTGTTGCTAACACTCTTTATGTACAGTTCTTTTACCCGTTTCGTTCTCCTCCTTCTCTTTCCTCTCTTCCTTCTTGAAACTTACTCATTTAGTGCCATCATCCTTACCATTGTTCTTCCACGACGTGAAAACACGACAGAGCATTCTATAATTATTTGCCTTCAGACGTGAGCAGGGCGTTGTGGTTGTTGAAACTTCGAAATCTGCTTAACAATAAAAGCCTTGCTAAAATTCGACAAAAAATGTGTCATGTTTTACTTTAAAAGCGGTTATAAAGCCACAAACTCTCCACACGTGTTAATGACATCACGTGTTAAATGACATCACGTTTGACACAAGTATCAAACTATTTCATTGATTCTATTCTTAATTCTCCGCGGACTGTTCTCCAAAGACCGTCTTTCTGTTAGCACATTGCCAACCCAAAGTGTTGGTTTTGCGGGTTCCTCGCTATCTCCAGGGGAAGCAAGTCGCCATTTCACACCATTACGTGTTTCCACACGTTGTGACAGGGTCCACTTTCTCAGTTGGACGAACGGGAAAAGCGAAAAAAGGAATGCACTAAAAAAAGCCGAAGAAGAGAAATAAAGAAAGTAGAAAGTGTAGTGAGAAAAACGACAGTGCTTCTTGCAGCATAAGAACGGTTGCAGTAACATTTTGGGATAAAAAGTACCACTGCAATCATTTGCCACGTTTTCTTCCTATTTGAAAAATAGTTAAATGTGTCCTACTTGTAATGGAAGAAACTGAGAAGCTTTCAAAAGCGCATGGAACAACCGTGCTTCTCTATTAACTTGCCATTTCCACCAAATTACTGCTTATGATTTTCTTTTCCGGGGTAAGCAAAATTATCGACTTATAAGCCGTTATAACAGAGCTGCATCTTATTCTCGTGAAGGCAGAAAGCAAGTATTTTAAGTACGTAGGGAATGTAACTTGATGGTCGCTGCCAAAGCATCAAACACGCAAGGCTTACTGCTATTTCTTTCTCAGAATAAGGAGTGATTATTTTCCTAAAGATCCTTTTTCCAGTAAAGATGTGAAATCTTTGCATATAAAGGCTAAAGCTATCCCTTTACGATCCTGAACAGGCCCTTAAGCCTCGAGGAGATGAGCCTCCCAGAATACCTAGACAATCCGAATACGAAAGTGGCAAGGATGTTATCTTTATGCACCGGCCACTTTACCCCCCCCCCCCCCCAATAGATGCGGTTTGGTACTCATTTATGGTACAGGGTGAGTCGACTCCAGGGTTATAGTGCGGCCGGAAGGATTAAGTCAATCAAAACTGTCAATGTTCCTATCGGGAATCGAACCCGCGACCTTCCGACTTGTAGCGAAGTGACGTAACCAACTACGCCATCGCGTACCCTCTTTTGGACGTAAAAGCAGAATGTAAATTCGATTAGTCTTCTTATTTGTTATGCAAGGAAAGTCTCCCTTTAAACCTCTATTCAAAGATTCAGAAGATTCCTTCTTTGGAAAACTGTGGTTGCTCGTCTGGTTCAGTAACTCCTCGCCTTGACGAACTTCATACGATCCATATCCATGCATTAAAGAATATTTATACCATATAACAAACCACCAAATGCACGTCAGTTGATATGCATTTGTTGATTTTTTATATATAATTTTTGTCTCTTTCACGATACCACCAAGTCTTTGGAGACTAACTAGGTATTTTATTCTCTCCTAAACTGCTACGTTGTCTATTTGCTGCAGGCGTCGCCCAACGGTTCAGTCTGCTTTATTCTGGCTCCTCATCATTCTTGAGGATTTTCTAGATCACACACAACGACGCATCACAATCGGTAGGACTCCTCTGGACGAGTGATCAGTTCGTCGCAGAGACCTCTACCTGACAACATACAACACTTCACAACAGACCAAACATCTATGCCCCCGGTGGGATTCGAACCCATGATCTCAGCAGGCGAGAGGCCGCAGACCTACGCCTTAGACCGCGCGGCCACTGGGACCGGCGATTTGTTATATGGAATAAATATCCTCGCTTTCAGTTAATTTCCGTGATCACGATCGTCCGCTCCCTAGATCCTGCTGTACGTCTGTTTAGTCTAGTTCATAACACAGAATCGTACTTTTTGACACCGACTGTAATATCATCTTCGTTTTGGCTCCTTCAGTTTGTAGAACTACATGGGCGCACGCCTTCAGAACGTGTCGTCGACTATATTGCGTCTGTCCATCTCACCCTCCTTAATGCGTTCTCCTTATTAATGTTTATAAAGGACCACAAATTGAGAAGTTCGTCAGTAAGAGAACGTAGATTCACCTGTCCATGTTTGGTCTCACAATAAAAACAACTCTAAATAGTGATACATTCTCAGTCACGTCCACGTAATATTTTAATTTGGGAGTTTTTTTTTTTGGAGAAATTTAGACCCATAATTTACAATTGAAGGCTCTTTAGTAAATCATAATCATTGAATGACTTCTTTCACACACTAGTGCTTCTGTTCTAATTAGTTAATCACAGAAGATATTAAGGCTTTGCCCCTGAATCTGACTTTCAAATTTATCTATTAATGATTCTTATTCCACGTGAATTAAGTCCGTTAATTAAATGCTCTGTGCGTTGGCATTCGACTGGAAACTAAGAAATGCGATTTTATAACTTGGGCTTTGAAAATATGCACACAAAGAATTTAAAGGAGTACAGGGCGCAGATGGGCAATTATGGTAATGTAAAATAATATAAACATCCAACTAGATTAAAAAATGAGAGTTAATTAATAACTTCAATCAGCTCAACATGTTTCGGGCGATAGTTTCGCCCGAAACATATTGAGCTGATTGAAGTTATTAATAAACTCTCATTGTTGCATCTAGTTGGCTGTTTATATTATTGTATCAATGATGCACGGTCACACAAACTTCAAATTTATGTTAAAGTGGTAATTAGGGACACAGTTTATGGTGGTGTGATTCCCATTTACCGTCTCATCATTCCAGAATGGAACACTGTTCGTACATTTATATTGATAAACGTGTGGACTCCACGAAAACATTTCTTGGCCAGCTCAATATTATTTTGCTCGAGGAGTATATATATATATATATATATATATATATATATATATTTCGATGTTGTGTCCTTCTTGCGAAATATCTGCTGGTGTAATGCAACAACATACAGTCATTGTACTGGCACTGCTGATCTTGTTTATGTTCCTAAGTCTCAAGACAACCCTGTGAATGCGATATTACACAACTAAATACGAAGACAATTCTGGTTTGTGTTAATGATTTCCGTTACTGAGGTAACGGTAAAGATAAACTTCGTCCTGTAACTTGCAGACTGAGAGGCGAAGTAGTGGTATAACTCTACTGGCAGGCGTAACTTTGGGAGAGGGGTAAAGGGGGAAAATGCCCTTTATTATTTTTCTCAATGACGAATAATTTTTTGGGCTAAAATGTTGAAGAGGGGCAAATAACAATTCCGATAAGAATGGGAGGAACGGCAGCATGTATATTAAGCGCTGGTTCTAAACAACATTCTCTCCCTTTCTAACTTGACTCCTTGACTTTACTCCTTCTAACCCACGCTCGAGTTTGCCCCCTCCCCCACCAATGTTATACAGCAAGTTACACCTATAACTATAGTCTATCTTTACCCTCCGCTCTAGATGGGGTTTTGTAGTCAACGCCGCGCCCCGTCGGTTTTACTTCCTGTGAAGATTCACCGCACCCATTGGATAGGACGCTGGGTGGGCTCCAGGGACGTTATGGACGGATACGGAAAATCTCGTTCCCTTGGAGATTCGATCCCTGGACCGTCGAACCCGTACCGAGTCGCTATACAGACTGATCTACCCCGGCCCACTCCGTTACACAAGGCCAGATGTAACAGTAAAATCGGAGACTATATAGGTTTAGCCCTGACCTGAGAACGTTAGTAGAACGGTGCATTTACATAAAAAATGTGTTTGATACATCATCTGAACTTCAACTGCCTTCCCTTCACTCAACTCTAAAAGCAGTTGGCCCAACTATAGCCAAATTGATTGAGTGCGATAGATAAACTTGTCTTACAGCTATACACTGCTTCGGGAAACAGCGCACATCTCCTGAACCAGTCTCTAAGCAGGCATTTCTTAGTTGTGGTTCTATTAGTAACAGCTCTGTTTAAATTTCTATTCACTCAATTATTGTACCAGCTACTGCACATATATAAAATATATAAAATTTTACACATTAAAACATTAAAACGTTCCGACATGTTTCGGTCCTAGGACCGAAACATGTCGGAACGTTTTAATGTGTAAAATTTTATATATATTTTATATGTGCAGTGGTTGGGGTAATAATTGAGTAACTCGACAACATGCACGGTGTAACAACGAAAAAAAAATTTATTCCTTGAAAATTTCCAAAATAAAATGTGTAAAAATATAGGAATACATGTGGCGCAGGTATTCTGAGTGCATTATCAGTGCGTTCCATGTAATTATCATGTCTGGAATTAAAACGAGCATAGAATGAACCAGTCTGTGTGTACTGAATTGACAGTCCGCGACACGTCACCGCGGTACACAGGAACACGTCAGCGACATCATGGTAGCTCAGAGCCCTTCGTGTCTTACACCAGCTCTTACTCAATCTGGCACTTTAGCTGTTGCCAGTTAACATGAAAAATTACACCGCAACACGCATTGCAGCTCCGGCGTGACAATGCTCGTCAAAACAAATGACTGTGGCTAATTGAAAGTCCATTTGTTGCACCATGTCAATATGCAACGCACTCCTGCAGTTGAATTGCAAATAGTGGTGCATTAGCAGTTAGTGTTGTGTCTACATAAGCGATGACGACAATCCGAAAGTAAATAGACACAAGAGGGGTGTTCGACCTTTGCACCATGAAGGTTGTATTTCATTAATCTGTATGCCCTTGGGCTCATTTTTAGCTCTGACTCTATTGTTTCCGGTGAAGAGAGAATGAGGCAAATGGGAAGTTACATTAAACGACACTTAGTCTCTTTTGTTGTTGGCCTTAAAAATATATTCGGTATGCTGGTAGCAGCTTTATGAAAGAACAAACAGAGAAAGCTCCCTGTTTTAAAAGATAATTCATCAGGTAATAGCATTAAAGAATAACTTCCATAATATATAATTGTCATTCGGAGCGGTGATGAATTGGTTCAGTTAGTTACATTCTTATGGTGCAGTATTCAGACTTGTTTCTTCCATGACACAAATACTGAATAATATTTGTAATAAATGTGCGTACGTAACATGTTTTATGTCTGACTACTCACTCATAAATTAGGACGTAATAAAGAGTTCCCTAGCGCTGTTCCGTTACTGTTACTTATGTGTTTATTTCAGCAGGGGTTTTAAGATATTTTCTATTCTTATAATAAAACCAACTAGATGAACTGATTTCTCAAATTTATTTTTGGAATAAAACTCTAAATTTTTCGGACAGTTCCTCTGTCCATCATGATGTCATACACCATTTCTGTGTTCACAGTGAAAAACTCATGATGGACAGAGGAAGTATCCGAAACATGTAGAGTTTTATTCCAAAAATAAATTTGAGAAATTAGTGCATCTACGTAATTGGGTTTATTATAAGAATTTATCACGATGCGGGTCAACTGAACGTAAAAAAAAGAATTTATTTTTTTATCTATGTAATACATTTCTGGGGGGACACGAGGTGGCTTTCAATTTAGGCATATAGCAAATTCTGCATTAACACGATGGCAGAAGGACTGGAACATGTGTTGTACTCTCTAATAAATTATTAAATCTTTCTTTTAAGATTTCCAGCAATTCGGTTCTTTACGCAACGAAGGTTTTTGCTATTTTTGCAAAGCGCGTCTAATTAAAATACTGAAAATCGTAATGATAAGACAGAATGCCTATATAGATACATACTGACGAGGAATAATGCGAATAGAATGCTCTTTCAAATCGGCTAGGAATGTCGAAGGTAACTGTAAGGCTAATAAAGTGAAAATCGTCCGGGAGAATGTGAGTTAAGTGGAACAGATTTGGTAAATAGGTCAAGGTGGGTAATGATTTTAAGAAACCAAAGATCGTTCCGAATTTCTGAGAAAGATATCTCTAATAATTATATAAATAAAGCTCTTGTTTCCTTTCAGGTTTTAACCCATTTTGGATTAGGCAGTTTAACAAATTCTTAAACCTTACCGTAATGGACGTTTAATGTTTGTTCCTACTACATTCGGTTGGTAGAGCGCCTGAGTACTGCCAAGTTAAATGGAGATGACGTCTTAATTCGGGACCAACAAAAGAAATGTTTTTGTATGAGGATGGGTTCTGAGCAGCGCTATGTGTCATGTTTTGATCCTGTGTAAGCTTTCTGTGACAACGATAACCACTCACACCAAGAATATCCCATCTGTAACGGTACGGTAGTGCAGCTTGTGCCGTTCTGCCGCGAAGCACCTCTCATCTTTAGAGTCCTGACGATGTAGAAACAGCTTGAATGGAGAGATCTTAACTATAATGGCCGCTTACTATGGGGCTGAATAAAAAGAGCCGTCTTGAAAATTTTCAGCGTGTTCACAAAATGACAATGATAGGATATGCTCGTAATTATGTATTACAGTACCAATTACAAAATCTGATATGTGGATAAGAAATAAATTTTTGCGATTAAAGCTTTATTTGAAATTTACCCCTCTTTGTCGTGGTATTTATAATTGAGTTAACTCTTTAAAGCCCAGTTGTTATTTTATGTAACCCCCCCCCTGTGGCACTGCGGCCCAACGCGGGCCATGGTCTCCTCATTCTTGAGTTTCTAGATCACACTCAACGACGCACTTGAGTTTCTAGATCACACTCAACGACGCACCACAGTCGGTAGGACTCCTCTGGATGAGAGATCAGCTCGTCGCAGAGACCTCAACCTGACAACACACAACACTCAATACAGACAAACATCCATGCCCCCGGCGGGATTCGAACCCACGATCTCAGCAGGCGAGCAGCCGCAGACCTACGTCTTAGACCGCGCGGCTACTGGGATCGACATTTTATGTACCACCATGTTTAAGATCCAACAAAAGTACCGATTTACATATAAACGTAACATTGAGATGTATTCGCTTAACCATTGTTTCCGTGGAAAAGCAACAAGTATTTCATATTCTGAGTGTGTGTCTGTAGCCTTAAATATTCAGCATTCAAATAGCATGCACCGTGTTGCCATCTGTGGCCTGTCTGGCTCTATCACTTTCTCTACATTATCTCATAAATGGCACGATTTTAGGGGAAAAATTTACTGAACGTAAGAAGTGTGTTTTGAGTTTCTCTACAACTTTGTCTCATGCAGTTCTCATTCTAAAGAGAATTAGGCGACCCACCATCATAAATGCACCTAGGTCTTCAAGAAATTTACCCGTTATTGATGTCAGGTTTTAATGGACCTTGAATTCTCTCCATAGATTTTCGAAAAATCCTCAAATATCGAATTTAGAACTGAGTGGCTCCATGCGGAAAGACAGACATGAAGAAGCTGATAGTCGCTTTTAGCATTTTTGCGAAAGGTCCTAAAAGCTCATCGTTCTGATCACCTGGCATATATCAGCGTTTGTACGATTTTAATAATCATCGATTATTTCTCTATACTTTATTAATCTACTGGACATATAGTTGTGACGGAATGCGTTTACGGTGCATTAAGAGCTGAATCTTTAAATAGCGTTACGGTACTTGTCATCTTTAATTATCATGGGTCAAGCAATTATTCGACGGAATATTAACATGCACGTCCAACTTATATTCTAGTTAAGTCCATATGAGTTTTGTGGTGGTCAGAACTGTACTGGGACAGGTTTCTCCCCGAGGACGCTGGTTTTCCCTCCTGAACATCAGTCCACCGACCGACCATCCTCTTCTTCATCTACATGTTGGTATCACAGAAGAACAAAGGAACAAAGTCTGGGAGCCGTCCAAAATACAGTTCTCTTTCGGAAATTATGGGAGAGGACACCAGAGAGAAAAGTGCGTCCACTTTCTTTTCGTTTTAAAAATATTCTTTTGACTAGTTGCGTGAAAATTGTGACCGATATAATATTTGGGTGAAAAATGACTACATGGGTGCCCGTATGAAAGCACGATAAGTTAAGAAAGGCAGTCCCTTATTATTCCACATTGTCCTATAAGCAAGAGCGCTATTGCAGGAAGCAGAATGAGGACTTTCTGTTCCTGCTTAACGTTTAAAAAAAATGGGAACGTGGCTATTGTAGAAAAGCGGACAAAGCCAGGTGCCCTGTATGGAGAAGTTTGTTGGTAATTCGGAAACAGCATTGAGTTCAGTTGATCACGAGCAGTAGGGGGAATGTCCTAGTGTCCCACCCCCATCAGAAGTTCATTTGTTATCGACCTCGGGACAGGAAGACTGTTCAAGCATTTACTTATTGTTTGGCCATTACAATGGGAGCGGTGGTCTAATGTTCTGGCTGTAGGTTAAAGAGGATAGCGAGGCATTAGCGGGAGAATGGAACACAGGCACTAGTGTCTTGCACTAATATTTTTATGGTTCATTACCTTTTATAAGGTACTTTCATTTCTTAAGGAAATGTAAAATTTTTGAGACCGCAGTGATCTTTCTTGTGGTCGGAAATTTAAAATTCTTCGGCGAGTTTCTGCCAACCAGGTTGTAATTTTTGCAACGGTCAGTCATGCTAGTGGTACAAGTATACTGCAGCGCACCTAGTTAACAGTAAGATGATACAATTCAAGTCAACTTGATAAAAATGTAAGTATTATAAAAATAACCTTGATTGAAGCTCTGGATTCGGCCGTGGTGTTTCAATTATATTTCGTCTTTCCATTATCGTTGCATTCAGTTGTTAGGCGCTTCAGCAAAATTGCGAAAAGCGATTATTAGCTGCGTCATGTTTCTCCGTCCGTCCTTACGCATGGAACAAATCGGCTACCACTGGAAGGATTTTTACGAAATTTAATATTTGAATATATTTCGAAAATTTATCGAGAAAATTCAAGTTTCATTAAAATCTGCCAAGAATAATGAGTACTTTAGGTGAAGACCAATACACGTTTTTTATCGTGTCTCGCTACATTATTCTGAGAATAAGAAAATTTTCAAAGTAAAGTCAAGTAGAAGACCTCAAAACGCACATTTTGTGCTTAGTAAAGATTTTTTTTTTCCAATAATTGTACCGTTTATGAGATAATGTGGAAAAATTTGGTAGAGCCGGGCAGCACACAGATGACAAAAGTACGCATGCGCATTCAATGCTACATAACTAAGGCTACAGGCACACACTCAGAACATTTAATGCTTATTGTTTTTCCACGGCAACAATGGTTACGAGAACGTACCTCAATGTTACGATATAATTAAACAGCCTATCTTGTATTTTAATCAGAGCTTTCTTATTCAAGCTAAGATTTCGTACTATAGATTTCACTAATGTGTAAGATAAGAATAAGTTATCTGTGTAATAAAAACCAACTTGATGCACTGTTTATCCTCAGTTTATTTCGTCAATCAACCTCTACATGTTTCGGGCATATATGTAGCCCATCATCAGGAGGTATACTGTGTATATATACATACACACAACACGTACCAATTTTTTGTATGTATACAGTATACCTCCTGATGATGGGCTACAAATATGCCCGAAACATGTCGAGATGCACGGTTAACAAAACATAAAGAATTCGGTATTTAATGGTAGCTTGCAATTAATATTCGGAAAGGTCAGTGGAAATCAAGAAGCCCGAGCAGAACGAAATAAACCGGAAAAATGTTAGACACAATCTTGACAAATAAATCTTTAAATTGTCGATTAGAATTATAGTTCCTATCAGGGAGTTCTGACAAGCCTAAATCTGAATTACGTTTGATAGCATACGTTCTTTAACAACGAAAAATACATGTCAACGCCAAAACGTCATACTCACAAGAAAGTGTCCTTTCCAAACAAAAAAGCAGCGTAATTCCTAACAGTTACTGTGAATTGATTCTTTGAGATTTCTACTATTTTCATGCTAGAATATTTGTAATGACTTTTCACATCTCAGTGTAAATAATTTATAATTTGAAATGCCGTTATGTGTTAAACGGATTACACTTAGTTTACATACGTTGTTAATGAACACATGGATAATTAAAATTTTTGAAGCTATAACTACAAATTGTATAAAATCTTCAAACCCCATTTACAATATATGCTACATGTTACTGTACCTCCATCTTGATGTAAGACGAGATCTCTTCCATAACATTCATGGCACTGTAATATATATATAGTTCCTACTATGAATATTAGCACAGCCTGAATGAAGATGGCTTTTTAGCCGAAACACGTTGCTGATGATTAACTATAGATAAAGTTGTGTTTATACGTGATTTATATTTGTTTTGTTTACACACATGTACGTTTATCATTAGGTTGCTTATGCCGTAATGACGAGAAAACTGTATCTTGTGATTTGTCTTTTAATACGCAGTGCGATTAAAACAGCATTCGCCTGAAGGTGCAAGGCTTCTGGTATGTTAATAATAATAATAATATTTATTTAACTGCAATTGGGTTTTCACCCGGTGGCAGTCGTTTTTAACACATATACAAGAACTTGAAGCTGTACTACTAAATTTACATCGGGAGGGATACAT
>Ga0123354_10016012_pt1 | contig 11748 bp, 11 predicted proteins | sample TergutLab28metaG_2_FD_97872 | JGI IMG/M metagenome (GOLD analysis project Ga0123354, IMG submission 97872) | Labiotermes labralis P4 segment gut microbial communities from Petit-Saut dam, French Guiana - Lab288 P4 | ecosystem: Host-associated > Arthropoda: Insects > Digestive system > Gut ... | reverse complement strand
GATGTAATTTGATACGAACTGCATTAGGGCACAAATTTAATGCACAAGCAAAATAATCTTGTGTCTGAAGTACCTAATAGGTAGCTTCTAAATTTTAGCAACCCTGTAATAAAATACTTGTTTGCTATAAACCAGAAATATTGAATGAAATCTTATCGAATTGATCTGGACAAGAGTGTAATTGTTTGACAGAAAGAGGCTATAGCATTCGTAAAGAATATTGTTTGAAAGAAACACAAACATATATACATATATCGTAGGCACATATCTTGATGCCGCAATTTGCATCAATTATATGAACTCTACTGTTTGATAGTTCCTAACTTTTATCTTAAAAGTGAAGTGATTAATTATAGGAAAATGTTACTCAAGTCACAACTCAGAGAACAACAGTAGGTCTATCAGCAAATTTCTGACTGAAAATCTTCTCGGTTTTTATTTTGCTGCAACTCCTCTTGACTTTTCATCTTTTTATCCTTTTTCAACAATTATCTCACCTCCTTCCACTCACTGACTTTAGATTACTGTTAAATATACTCTGCGTGTTTTATCCAGGTTGAAAATCCAACACTTGCGCCTGTTTCGTTCTAAGCTTAGTAGGACTGTCATAATGATATTTACAACACCAGTTACAACACATTTAATATGTAATGGTCCCTTATACTGTTATTTTCTGCGGCAGCCTATGTCACTTTCCTGATGAAGGCCTTAGCAACCTGACAGACTCTCATGTATAAAAGTTTGTATTTCACATTTCGTGGGTAAAGGTTAGGTCCATTACTGTAATCGGAGTTTTCACAACGTTCCTTAGTTGTCTGATGTGTTAGAAATCACATACCAGTCTTATATGAACCGTATACAGCCTACTGTATGTATATTGAGATGTCACACCACTTACTAACAACCAGCATATTTTGTTTATCAGCTGTTTTGACTTGAGAGTTTCAAAAATTCCGAAGAAAATTAAGACTCTCTGTTTCTATATCACCTGTATCTTTCTGACAATGGAGAGCGTCTCGCAATATGTAATTATGTCTTGTTTTGTTTCACATTTTCCACTTAATTTCTGTAATGTAATTCTCATTTAATATTACCGTAGATTTGCCCATAATCTACGCACCATGTCCGATGTATATCTTTGGTTATGTTCACTCATAAACGAATCGCTGCTCATGGAATCTTCCCTCCTTTTCATATTCGTGTCAGTTGACGTACTTCTAGTGTAAAATTTCTTAACAGATTGCGTACAGTATATGTACCAAAATCAAAGAAGCATAAAACACTAATCACACTTTTTGCCACGTTCACAACAGACATAAAATACCACTTTCTCCATGGCGTTTTTCTGTTTCTGTAGAACAGCAGGGTAGACAACTAAGCAAAATAACATTTCTCTGTTAACGACATTTGACACACGTCTCAATGTATGGAGTCGGTTTCGGGCATGCAGACATTTAAATGTCAAGAAGGGAACGCTTTTGTGTGGAATAAAGCTGTTCAAAGTGACAATGTGTCTATGCACACAACTTTCAGAATCGTAAGCGTAATATACAACACGCAGTTTAAAGAAATGTTTTCGTTATTTTATCGGCGAGGCTTCAAAGTTTTTCTTTCTTTTTGGGTAATATTCTCGTATATTGCATTTAATTTTAATGGGCAACACATCGGCATCTTTCTCGCGTTTGTCAGCTATTTTCAAAGTGTTCCCCGCTGTTGCTATTTCATTACTGAATACTCCAATTTCTTTACTGCACAAAGGAAACAGTCCCACATTTTGTTTTTGTAAGGAACGAAGCTCAGCTTGCCATTTGCGACTTGATTAATATGTTAAACTAAGTAGTGCCTTATGTAGTGCAATTTTCACAAAATTGGGTGTTTTTTGTGAATAGCGTGAGTGCCTGTAAAATCAAGAGATCAGATTAAAGGAACTTGCAAATTACTTCAGTCACAGTAAACAGAAAGAGACGGCAGCTTCCAACTGTCAAATAGGTACAAATATGCTGACGTCAGACAGGCTGTGTGCTTGTAATTATGTTGTTACCTCGGCTGTTGCTCTTCCTTCTCCTTACTCAGAAAATAAAATGTGTTCAAATAACGGTGCGATCAGTTAAAAAAAAAAATTCAAATTGTGCAGCTATCCCACATGATGCGATCAGCAACGATCCAAACGCAAACCCCACCACATCTCTACACAAGGACAGGAGATGGGTGTGGGTGTTTGTGATTTTGTCGTCTGTTTGTGGCACTGGAATGTCAACACACGATCTTGACATTTTGGCAGCAGTTTTAGGGTGATCATGAGGTTTGTGATGTCTTGTATAATCAAACTCTCTTAAAGTAGTCGGATTGTCTGTGTGTCTGTACTGCTGTGTGCCTGTGACGCAGTCAGAGGCACACAGCAGTACACCACACTAATGAAAAAATGAAGATAAATGTTTGAAATTTTGGTAGAAGTTTCAAAGTCACTATAAGAGGTGGCGTGCTATGTGTCTGTTTTTTCTGGCAGTTATACAGTTTTCCAACAAGTAAAGATAGGATCTTGAAATTATGACAGCCATTTTAGGATGTACCGTGAAAAATGTAATAAAAATCTCTGAACGGAATTGAGGTGTGGTGTGCACGTGTTTGTGTCTGTCTGTCTGTGGCAGCTATAAGTCATCAGAAAATAAAGAGAGAATTTCGGAAGCTGCGCTCTCTTGGTATTTTACGCGCAGTAGACTGGTAGTTCTCATTTACATCGCGGCGGAAGCCTGAAATAACGGATGATTTTGATATTTTAAAACTAATTTTGAGATGACTATGATATGTGTCGTGCCAAATGTAACCATAGTCGGTCCACAGTATCGGTTGGTTCAAGCTGTGTCTATGCCATGGAATGACGGGTCTAGGTGTACCGCATCTGAAAACTTTCCCTCTAACGAATTTGTACAAAAGGAGCAGTTTTTCTTCGGGATAAATGCGGCCGGAGTGTATAAATAATAACCAAGAAATTTTCATCACGCTCCAGGAAATCCAGTGAAACCTTCCTGGAAGATGAATTACGGTGAGTGGAACAAAGGAAAGACAATGGAATGTAACACGAGAGAAAGGTAAATAAAAATACAAAGGGATAATGGACGTAGGAGGTAGGTGGGGCAGAAAGAAATAATTATCCCCTTCATATCTGATGAATCATGCGCTATGTATAAAATGCATACAGAAAACGATTAAGAAACGTACGAATACATCGGAGAAAAATAATGAATGGTGGTTGCGTCGACATAGAAGTTGTTTGTGGAAGTTGTACGATGTTTTTCAGTATTTATTGTGCATCAGAAGTTAACTCTCTCTCTCTATCCCTCTCTCTCTCTCTCTCTCACACACACACACACACACACACACACACACACACACACACACACTGTCTGTTGTAGTTGGTAGGATAGTACGAGTAACGGAAACAAGTTTCTCTTCTGTTTAGTGTGGAATGAGGTTTTGGGTTTCTGACGGTTTATTTTTAACCACTTGCCGTTCAAATTTCAAAGGGCTGTGTGCTAGTGGCTAACAAAAACGACCATTTAGGGTGTAGCGACTGTTCATTAGAAGGTCATTTACGGCTTCATAAAACTCAGGTGGTACCTTTGGGATCCGTATGCATGAAGTGTAGATTTATTTTAAATGACACAGGGAAAAACGCAACAGTTGATTTTCTACCAACAAAAATTTGGCTCATGAAGCATCTTCAGCGCTTAATAAACACAGATTAATATTAGCTGAAGTTTAGATAATAAAACTGAAAATTTTAAAATTACAGAAAAGAATTTTACGTTAATACAAAGGAAACAATTGTAACACAGTTGATTATTCAGTTAAAATGATCGACCCTGCACTGACGGCGAAGATTTAATTAGACTGAAAAGGGAGAATGGACTTGGTGAAATTACACTGTATTCACGTTAGGATCTGGCAGAAATGATCGACAAGTTTCTTTATGATTGAACAGCAAATTCATATAAACATATTTTGTTGAGAACCGAAATGTTTGTGTTTTAACAGATGAACGGACAATCACTGAAAAACAGCCCAATGTACTTGTGTACATTAAAACTTTGTTACTTGACAGAGAATTGACATGTTTCTTGATTTAATTGTTCCTGAAAATGAAAAAGCTGAAAATATAAACTTACGACCGAAAATTTGAACAGTAATTATTCATTCGCCATGATTGAAGGTTAGCTTAACTAACTTAATTTTTGCAACATTCACAAAATTGCGAAAAGCGGTGCTAGCCTCGTCATGTCGATCAGTCGGTCCACGTGGAACAACTCGGCTGCTACTTGACGGATTTATATAAAACTTGATAATAGAGGATTTTTATGAACTCTGTCGAGAAAATCCAAGTTTCGTCGAAATCCGAAAAGAATAACTGGCACTTCGCATGTAGACGTGTGTACATTTATGAATACTCGCTGAATTATCCTCAAAATGGGAAATGTCTCGGACAAAATTTGTAGAGAAAATCAAAACACACATTTTGTGTTCAATAAATATTTTTCCCGAAAATCGCGCCTTTTATAAGATAATGTGGAGAAAAATGATACAGCCTGACAGGCCACAGATGCAATACAATACGGCTCATTCGCTTTTCATTCTGAGTAACTTAGGCTATAGACAAACACACAGAATAAATAATACTTATTTTTTCCTCGGCAACCATGGTTTCACGAACGCGCCTCAAAGTTACCTTTTTGTGTGTACAGTTTCTGTCTTGTTTTCTCATGTGATTTTGGTGCTGTCTTATTGGACGTTGGGAAATATGTTGGTGTGATCATTATGATTATGATTATGGCAGGTTAATTTGGCATGTCTCAATCACTGATTGAGCTGGGTGTTAGCTTTTCATGGTTCTACAGTACTGCTGATATAAATGCCATTGATCATTTAAGAGCTCTTATTGTCACAGTTTGTGGGCCGGGTAGCTCAGTCGGTATAGCTATTGAGCTACGGGCTGGACGGTCCGGGATCGATTCCCGGTGGGGAAGGGATTTTACGCCCGTCCAGACCTGCCCTGGTGCCCAGCCATCCTCCTTTACAATGGGTACTGGGTCTTTCCCGGGGGTTAAGTGCGGCCGGGGCGTGCTTCTGACCACTCACCCCCTTCTAGTGCCGCGGTCATGGAAGAATAGAGCTATACCTCTACCCACCCTCTGGGCCACACCGGGCCTGTAACGGAATCGCTTTACCTTTACCTTTATTGATACAGTTTATGACTTGTGCTTTAAATCAAGAGGAAACTGACCGTGTAGAAAAAATCTGCTTCAATCTTGAGTTTTCTGTTAGCAAAAACTGACAGAGTTTTAGACTGAAGTAGAGTAGCAGACCTTTATCTGCGTGTCTGCATGTTAAGAAACAGTTACAATTTTCGCAGGCACTGCTTCTGATCCTGATACAACAAGAACAGCGAAGGAATGAAGGAAATCACTGCTTCCTGAAGTTTCTAGCATTCATAATTGATGTGTTGGGGAAGGTGACAAATCTACAATTGCAGGAGAAGTTTTTCGCGATAAATCATGCGTACCTACTGATTGAAAAAAAGATAGTTTTATTTTAACACTGAAGGAAGAACGGGGAGACAAGGAAATAAAAACTGTCAAACCATGGGACAGCACGAATTCCGCGATGTTCCCTAAGAAAAAACTAAAAGAATAATCAGTATTGAGAGAGTGTAATTTGTTACAATAATTATAAATAACGTACAGTCTCGTTGCCTCGTCACCTTTTAACTTTGCAGCATACGGAAAACTGTTTGGCAGGAGAAAGAAATTTACACATATAAGCAATTTTTGGCCGAAAAAAAACTGTTATATCAAATCCCAAAAAATTGACTGGAGATGACGAAAATAACAACATGTGTGGCAAAGAAAATATAAAAAACACGTGCTTAAGATTGCGCCTAGAAATAACAAGTCCGACCAGAGTAAAATTAATTTTGACTGACAGGATGTTATGATGAAAGGGGAAGAAAAATCTGTGTTCTCTTTAGTTCCTTTATCAAATGCAGTGACGAAATTACTGTGCAGCGTATTTGAGTTTTGTGTTCTGAACACTATCGTTACCATGCTAAAGAAGAACCTGTTAAAACGCAATATTTCTACCGCCGTACCACCAAACAACCGACCACCGTTTTCCAAAGGGAGAAGTACATTGTACATGAAGCCAGTCTAGGAGGAAGACCCACAATCTCGACAAGCAGCACGCAATAAAGACGGAGTGATGAGAGAAATATGGAAATTCCTTTTGTAAGGTGAAGTGTTGTAATTATAATTCCAGTGGTGTTCACTTTATGAATTCAGTACGTGCTTGATAAAAATTCTATCAATAAACCGAGCGAAAGGCATAAAGGGCAGAAACATTTTTGTGACTGTTTAATTTTTAAGCCACTGAAATCCAAGGAAATTATGTACAGGCCTTTCGGATGTGGGATATTAGATAACCTGCCTATTTTAGTAGACCTAATAATCGCTTATGGTTCGGAAATAAATTCATGTTTTAATGCCACGTTATTTATTAAATCACTTAGCCATTACAATTGCGTTTTACTTATTACTCGTACATTTAAATATTTTGTTCTTCTTTTTCATATTTTTGAGATATTCACAGTGTATCATTGAACGTACTCATATGGTTATATACATCACTCTCTTGAAATCACGCATAAGCAAAGCCGATAATTTGGGGTCAAAATACCACTGCAGTATGTTGTCTTTTAAAAGTATCCTATCCCAGGTAAGGAAAAGAAATACACAGTACAAGTCATCAATTTTTATTTTGTTTGTACACTTATATGAATTTTAATCAGGAGATTGTAGTTTGGTACCCGACAGTGGTGTGATTAAAAAACGCATAAATACGCAATGTGCTTTTTACACCTAAAGTTTGACTAGGCATTAATTAAACTGTGTAACGTATTGACACATTGTGATTTGAAACCTCCGGGTCTGTCTTTTATGCACAATTTGTAACGGCACTGACCTTCTCCAAACAAACGATGAGATTGTTTTGTACAGTACAATATGTAGAAGGGACAGGTCTCTTTACGATACATGGAAAAGTACCGCGTATACAATGTGCAGCCAGCCAACTTTTTATTTAAGTCCAAATTACAAGTGTAACGTTCAAACACAGTCATGCTTTGACGTCAGTAATTCATTAATTATATATGTAACATACTTATTGACGCTTACTATTCCGTAAACCAGAGAAGAAAACTGTATTTTCTTCAATACACTTTCCGCAAAGATTAGTTCGGATGGTAGGATCGGAAATTGTTTTGCTTCAAACGATATCGTAACTGTTTCATTACCGAACGTGAACTGAAAATGGTGCTCCGTAACCGACGTGAAATTGTTATGCGAGAGCAACGTGAAAGTGCACTCTTTATGGGCAATATATTTTTCAATATAATTTGCGTAGATTAACGTTTCATTACACAACACGTAAAAATGAATTTCCTTCACAGTGTTTAGGATACCGGCCGCATAACTCGGGTACAGACCAAATGAACCACCTAGCACTTTATCACTGTTCATGCTCGTAACAATATCATTCACGAACCATAAACACTTTGTGTTTTGAACTTGAAATATATCGTACCAAATACCCTGTCCTACAATATTATTTAGGTCTCTACATGCGCGACCAATGCTTGCGTTCGGAACGAACGAAACATGGCCAAAGTTTAGAAAATCCATTATGTGTAACTGTTTAAACACCGACTACTTTGAGACTTGCTTGCTACCATCGAAACTGACAGTAGGCGTAGGGACGGCCGTACGAAACTCGCTGTATATTTCCAATGACCACATCGGTAAATTTGGGGAGAATGCCTCAGAAATCAAGGCGCATAATTCCAACAAACGGAGTTTGGAAAAGTTGGGAATCAACTCCGTCAACCAGGCTCCCTTTCCAACAATGGGCTGTAAGCCTGTTTTAAAAATGTAATTAGATTTCTGTCCTTCCAATTTCATTGCATTGAACGGACACATTCTGGTTGTATAAACAATGGTCTACCGCAAAAATAACACCACCAATAATCTCTTTCATTCAGTAATGTCATGATTGCTTCGTTCACGCTCTTACAAAAGTTCAGTGAAATGTGGACCACATTACAGGAACTCGCCGCCAGAAGTAGCTCTTTCATAGCGAGGTAATTCTTCTCCGTTTGTCGCCTGAAGTAGCTCTTTCATAGCGAGGTAATTCTTCTCCGTTTGTCGCCTGAAGTAGCTCTTCGGTTTACAGGATAGGGTGATTCAGCACGTTATGCTAGGCCAGAAAGATGATGTCATTAAAATTCGAGTATAAGTGAAGTCGGTGTACTGCAATAAGCACAGACTCGAGCGTCTGTGTCGTCATTAGTGAAGAATCGGCTGCATATCCGTCAGGTGAGTGTTATTCCAACTATAGCGTTTGCAACGTGTAAAAAACTATAAATGTATACTTTTTATCTATTGTTTTCAGAATGGCTCGCAGATTTGAGATAGATGGCAGAATTACCGGACAGTACTGGCAGTTTAACGCTGTAGGAACGCAGATTACCGTGTGTCTACTACCCTCCCGGATGATGGAGATCCCGTCAGTCATTTTGTAGCCAGCGTGAACGATTTGTTTGATCACACGTTACACAATGTGAACGACAGTGACATGGTGGGGATGAACATTCAGAATCAGATAAACCAAAATGTCAAGCCGAACGGAATCAGTTTTAGACGGAAAGATCAGTTACCCGGAAACGTGATACGGAGCGTCTTTGAGAAAGTGTCTCAGTCAAATTATAGACTTGACGCTTTGGACACATTGGTTGTAACCGTGCATTCGGCCAGATGCCAGTAGGTTTCGGTCGTGTTGCAATGAGGACCATGGGCAGACCGCTCTCGGTACCGGCACACATTAAGAAAATTATCGTAGAGTTTAAAGACGCAGGCAATTGTTTGGCTCACGCTTTAATAATAGCGATTGGAAAAGTAGACAATAATTCAAATTATGAATCGTATCGTAAAGGTTGGAAGATATATCCCGTAGTCCGAAACTTAATCGAAACTACCGATGTCGATCTGGCCAATGGTGCGGGGATCCCGGAACTTGCCAGATTCCAGGAACATTTTCGCGAGTATAAAATAGCGGTGTATCAAGGTCTAAGTTGTGACATCGTAATGTTTGAAGGTCAAGTCGAGTCCTCTAAGCGACTTAACCTACTTTACGACGACGTCGATAGGCACTTTCACGCGGTCAGAAACCTGACGGGTAAGTCTGTAAAACGTCCAACAAAGTTTGTAGAAGAGATGTGACGCATATCTGTGACCAGACGTGTGGCGTCTGCGTGGCAAGCCCGACGTGCACTTTCGAAGGTATTCGAATCCTCTGTGACGAATGGAACAGACACTTTAGAAGTCGGACGTGATCGATTATCACAAAAAAAGTACAGCGAAGAAATAACCGTACGTGAGCGTAAGCGATGTTGCGATACCAGTGCGAAAATCACGAATGTAATAGGCCATATTGCCAAAAGTGTAACCAGAAGAAATAAGTATGTCACCCGAGTTACATGAAACAGCTGAAGAACGTGTTGCCAGTCGGCAATAGCGTACTGTAAGTATATTAAGATTTTGAGACTACTCAGAATACGTAATATTCGAACATGGCCGCGTTAGGCATTCCTATTCTCGTCTCCGTACAGCAGTTTTGTTCCAGGTGCGAGAACGTGGACGACGTAGAGCGAGACCCCGTGCAATGCGACAAGAGGAAGCACTCGTTCTTGGACTATCCCGTAGTGAGCACGCTATCTAACCTGTGCAAACCATGTACCTGGGTTACAAGATTGTCGCGATAGCTCACAAAGCCAAAGAGTTCGACCTCCATTTCATCCTGAACCGAGCTATCCTGTTGAGATAGCAGACCGAACTGATCATTAACGGACTGAAACTGAGCATGAAGATGCAGCACCTGGTCTTTCTAGATAGCGTGTCGTTTCTCCCGTGTTTGCTGCGTAAGCTGTCGGAGGCATTGGGTCTGACCGGCTCCAAATCGTGGTTCCCTCACTATTTTTATACTGAGGAAAACCTTACTATGTCGGCCCTGTCCCCGACGTCTCCTTTTACGGCGCGAAAGAGATGAGTGGATCCGAGAGGAGGGATTTTCTCGCTTGGTACGAAGGTAAAAAATTCGAGGTCTTCGATAACAAGCGCGTGTTGGAAACGTAATTTCAAGACGAGGTCACTGTCCTAAGGCAAGCGTGCCGGGTGTTTAGGCGAGAGTTTATGCAGATAGGTAACATCGAAAGTTTCCTGCAAGCAATTAGAATAGCATCAACATGCAATAAGGTGTTGCGTAAACGGTTGCAAAATCCCGGTAACATAGGTCTCATTCCGGCAATGGGAAGTACAGTAAAAGAGCTGCGATGTTGTCAGTCTACATTGAAAAGACGGACGGGCGCTAGGTTTTTCACGGTCGCAAGGGACGCGAGTGCAGCCTGCCAGAACTACCTCCCTTTAATGTGGACGGTTTCTGCCCAGAGACCAGGACCGTGTACGAGTTTTTCGACTGTTACTACCATTGGCATACCTGCCAAACTGTCCGTGACGTCAGTACAAAGAGTGGGGATACGCTGGACGAGAGGTACGAACGTACGATGGCGCGGATAGAGCAGATCTCTCGTGTGGGGTATCAGGTAGAAATACTGTGGGAGTGCCAGTTTGATGAGGAAATTTTTACACGTCACCCCGAATTGAAAACACCCTGTAGTTCGACACAGTCCTTTGAAAACTCGATATGACTTATACTAAGATCGAACCGAGGACATGAGACTATATTATAAGACACGCGAGGGGGAAGAGACTACAATATGTAGATGTGATAAGTCTATCCGAATGTCTGTAAATATTTCAAATTTACTGTGGGACACCCCGTAATTCATGTTGAAGACGCGTACCGGGATAGAGAAGTCATATTACGAAAAGAAGGATTGATAACATTTTCCATCCTACCTCCCGAGAGACTACCATCACGTGTTACCTTTTCGCTGTAACGACAAGCTGTTATTCTGCCTGGGTAGGTCGTTCGAAACCGATGTATTTGAGATTTTTGAGGTGTACGAATACGTCACACAATACGATCCGCAGACGGTTCAGTGCGGTCTCTTTTTGTCGAGTATATAAATACAATTTTAAAATTGAAAACGGTGGCTGGCGGATATCCAGACTGGGTTCATAGCCCCGACAACGAAGGTAGTAACATCGATAATTTCTACAGAGCGAAGGGATCCAACTGATTTGAATGGCGACAAGACAGAACGAGGCGAAGCGGGACCTGGCAAAAATCTGCCTGAATTCCACGTGTGGCAAACTGACGGAAAGATATAACAGGACTATATCCAATTTGATCTTGGATTCCCACGAACTCTACAGTTTTCTGGCGACGCCGGGTATCGAGGTCGCGAACCTGATGTTCGCCAGCGACGAAGTAGTCTGGGCATCTTGGTGTTTTATCGCGTAGAAGAACACCCGATGTTACGTCATACGAATGAAGTCATGGGAGCATACAAGGTGTGGCAATAAAGAAACCGGATTGCTTTTATTACTCATTTCCGGCCACGTCGATGACGAAGAGGAGGGTAGGGCATTGACCCGTGGACTTCCCTCTACCATCACACAAAGGTTCATTCATGCGCATCGGTTAGTCTGGCCGTGACCATTGTTAGAAGCGGATCGTGTGTCT
>Ga0123354_10016009_pt1 | contig 11749 bp, 4 predicted proteins | sample TergutLab28metaG_2_FD_97872 | JGI IMG/M metagenome (GOLD analysis project Ga0123354, IMG submission 97872) | Labiotermes labralis P4 segment gut microbial communities from Petit-Saut dam, French Guiana - Lab288 P4 | ecosystem: Host-associated > Arthropoda: Insects > Digestive system > Gut ... | reverse complement strand
CGCCGCCGTCCCGCGCGCCGCCGCCCCGCGCACCGCCGCCGCAGGCAGCGCCGCCCCCAGCAACGCCGCCGTCACTCATCTTCTCCCTTTTCAGACGCCTCTAAGCTAAAAAGCTGCTCGGTCTGGGCCTCTGCGATCTCCCAGGGCCGCAGGCCTTGGCCATGGCGGCCGATGCGTGGCTCTTTTCCGCGCACAAAGGCCCCGGCCTGGATCTGCTCGACCGGCGCTACAGGATAATCGCCCGAGAAGCAGGCCGTGCAAAAGCCGTCGTGCGCAGTCGGGCAAGACGCCCGCAGGCCGGCCTCGCTTAAATAGACCAGGCTGTCGGCGCCGATGAAGTCGCAGATGCCCGCGACATCTAAGCGCGAGGCAATCAACTGCTCTTGCGAGTCGGTGTCGATGCCATAAAAACAGGGCCAGCCGACCGGCGGCGAGACCACGCGGAAGTGCACCTCGGCGGCGCCGGCGTCACGCAGCATCTGCACCAGCTGTTTAGAGGTGTTGCCACGGACGATAGAGTCGTCGACCAAGACCAGCCGTTGGCCGGCGATGACCGAGGACAGGGGGTTGAGCTTGAGGCGGATGCCGCGCTCGCGCAGGCTCTGGCTGGGCTGGATAAAGGTCCGCCCGACATAGCGGTTCTTGACGATCCCCTCTATATAGGGAATGTTCGAGGCCTGGGCGTAACCGATGGCCGAGGGGATGCCGCTGTCTGGCACGCCGATCACCAGGTCGGCCTCGACGTGCGCCTCGCCGGCCAAGCGGCGGCCCATCTCGCTGCGCGCGGCAAAGACCGAGACCCCGTCTAAGACCGAGTCGGGGCGGGCAAAGTAGACGTACTCAAAGATGCAAAAGGCACGCGAGCGCTCGGCCAGGGCGTGCTCAGAGACCAGCCCTTCGTCGTTGATGCGGATGACCTCGCCCGGCTCGACATCACGCAAATACTCAGCGCCCACGATATCCAGTCCGCAGGTCTCAGAGGCCACGACATAGCCCTGCCCGTTGGGCAGCCGGCCGATGCAAAGCGGCCTTATGCCGTAGGGGTCGCGAAAGGCGTAAAGCGCGTCTGAGGTGATCAGCACCATGGCATAGGCGCCCTCCATCAGCTCCATCGTGCGCCTGATGCCTTCACGCATATGGTGCGACTGTTGCGTAAAATAGGCGATCCACTTTGACGCCACCTCGCTGTCGGTCGAGGAGCGAAATGAAATCCCCATCTCGATCAGCTCGGCCATCAGCTTGTTTGAGTTCAGCAGCGTGCCGTTATGGGCCAAGGCGATGATCGACTCGCCGACCGTCGAAAGATGGGGCTGTGCGGCCTCCCAAGAAGTGCGGCTGCCAAATTCTTTCTCGCCGCTGGTCGAGTACCTGACATGGCCAAGCGCGACCTTGCCTTCGAGCGAAGAGAGCGCCGACTCGTTAAAGACCTGCGAGACCAGGCCGCGGTCCTTGTAGACCAGCACCGAGCGCCCGTCGCCGACCGCGATGCCGGCCGACTCTTGCCCGCGGTGCTGCAAGGCGTGCAGGCCAAAGTAGGTCAGACGCGCTGTGTCTTGCCCCGGGGCGTAGATGCCAAAGACCCCGCAGGCCTCTTCTGGGTGGTCACGAAGTGCTGTCATTTTTGCTGTTGTCAGTGGCAATCATCATGATGCGCGAGTTCATATCAAAGGTCTTGCAGGTCGAGAAGACAAAGATGTTGCTGGCGCCGTTCAAGACGCTGGTATCGCCGGTCACAACATAGGCGTCCAGCGACTCTTTATAGGTCTGAAAATCTTGGATCGTGTTAAAGCCGATGCAGCGCACGGGGTCGGTGCCCTTGCAGCGCATGGCGGCAATCACATCGAGCGTGATCGTGCGGTCCGGCGTAAAGATGATGATCTTTGGGTGGGCGGCCATAAAGCTCGGGTCAACAAAATTCGTGATCTCAGAAAACATGTAATTACCCAGCATATTATGCCCATAGATAAAATTCACAGGGTCGCTTAAGTCGGGTGTGTTCTCGTAGTCTAAAAAGATCGCGCCGGCCGAATTGCTGCTGCCGTCAAACAGATGGGTCAGGTAAAATTCGTTGTCCGGCCCCTGGACAATCGGGTAGTTGAGGCCGGTGCCGGGCAGGTAGAGCCAGCCCACGACATTGGGGTTGATGGCCTTCAGGGCGTCCCAATCGATCGGCTTCTCGTCGCTGACCATGGCCGGGTCGTCCATGCCGGCAATATTGGCCATCTGGTCATAAGCGGTATTGACGTTGTGGTTGCGCAAAAACAGGTAGCCCGCCACCCCGATGGCCGCCACAATCAAGACCAAGCCAGCCACCAATAAGACTCGGGAGAAGACATCGCGCCGACCGCGGCCGGCATGTTTGTTGCTGCCTTTGGCAGAGTCATTGACACCTGGCTCGCTCGGGACTGCCAGTTCTTTATGGTCGGGGCTGCTGCCTTTGGCGGCCTTTGCGGCTGGCTCGCCCGAGGCCTTCAACTCTTTCTGGTCGGGGGCACCGCCCTCTGGCTTTTGATGGCTGGGCACAGCGTTATCTGGTTTTCTTTGCGCCAGTCGAGCTGGACGAGCCGGTCTTGGTACCGCTTGTGCTGCCCGTCTTCTTAACGCTCGTACTGCTGGTCGAACCAGTCTTCTTCGTGCCCGTCGAACCGCTCTTGGCCGTGCCCGTTGTGCTCGTTTTCTTCACACCCGTTGCACTGGTGCTGCCCGATGTGCTCGTTTTCTTGACGCCCGTGCTACTCGCGCTGCTTGTGCTGCCGGTCTTCTTAACGCTTGCAGTACTCGTCGACCCAGTTTTCTTGGTACCCGTCGAGCTCGCCTTGGCTTTGGCCTTGGCCTTGGCCTTGGCCTCTGCCTTCTGGTTTCTCAGCTCTTTAAAAAAGCCCCAGAGGATGAAGAAGATGATGCCGATAACGATCAGCGCCCCGATGACGATGATAAAGATGACTGACACGTCGACGACACCAAAGAGGTTTACTTTCTGCTCTAGGAATGGTACGTCGGATGTCAGGAAGAAAAGCGGGTTCATAGTCATTACCTTCCAATTCAGGGATCTGAATCCTCTAGCCCAATGGCCCTCAGATGCCTCTGTAGAGCCTCGTTCATTCTAGCATAGAGTCAGTGGCCAAAGGCCTGCTGACATCCTGATGCCCAGCTCAGACGGCCTGAAAGCGGCATCCCAAGCGGCATCCCAAACGGCACCCCAAGCGGCCCTTTGGCCGGGCGCACAAAGGACAGTGCACCGGCCTTCGCCAGTGCACTGTCCTAAAGCAAAACTGTCCGCCGAAAACATCGGATAGCGTCTATCTTACTTGCTCGTGATGGGCCCCCAGTTGTTGGTCGTAAACGCCCGCACTGTGATCTTGCCTGTGTACGGCAGCACGGTGCCGGCAGTGTACTTGGTGGCCGCGCTTGAGACCACGCCGTCTGGGCCCATCGGGTCAGAACCGTTGGTCGTGTAGTAGACATCGGTGCCGCTGTTGGGGTTGTTTAAGACGATGCCCGAGCCGTTATCGGTAAAGGTCACCGGGCTGAGCGTATGCACCATGCCATAGGCCGCCCACATCTGCAGGGTGTACGACACGCGGTCATAGGTCTGGAGCTGGATGTTCGGCTGGATGTTCACCCAGTCCTGATAAATGCTCACGCGGGCCCCCATAAAGGCCGCATCGACCTTGTAGACAGAGTTGTTGTCCAATTGCTCATAGTTCTTCAAGATCAGGTTCTGGACATTGGCCACCGAGAGCGGCGCCCCCGGCGCACCGGTCAGGTTACCGCTGTACGGGCCGATCTGCTGCAGCACCTGGTCTTTGACCAAGGTCTTGAACTCGAGGTTGCCGGCTGTCGGGTCGGTCGTGCTGTCTCCCGAGAAAGCGCCAAACCAGCCGCCGATGCCATTACGTGAGCTTGCCAGCAACCACTTGTAGCGGTAGGTGCCGCCATCGCCGGCCAGGGCATAGGCGCCGGTGCCGGTCATGCCGTTGTTAAAGAAGGCACCGTCGATATCGTTGATGTTCGTGATCATCTTGACACCGCCGCCGTCATAGGCGTCGTTATGCAAGATCGCCTCGGCCTCGTTCTCGGTGTCGGTGAACATAAAGAGGATCTGGAACTTGATGAAGTCATTGATGTCAACGTACTTCTTAAACTCCTGGAAGTTCTTGGCTGTTGCTGTGGCTTGGATGGCCGGCAGCAAAGTGGGGTCGCCCGAAGTGGTCACGCCTGTGCTCCAGGCTGTGTCTTGGAAGTCGAGGGTCGTATAGTCAGTGCTGTCACCGCCAAAGTAGTTCTCAAACGAACCGTCGCTGAAGTTCTCGCGCAGGGTCTTGACGCCCATATACTTGCCGTTGTAGAAGTACTGGACATATTGCGTTCTGAGGTCGAACTTGCCCATCTGAATGCCCAAGGTGTGCGTGACAGCGTCGTCATAGCGCAGGTACCCGAGGTTCCAGATATCGGACTGCGGCCCGTCTTCTCCCTCTTTGAGCTGGAGCTTTGTGTACTTGATGGGGGTCGGATAGGCGTCACCGGGCATCGGCCCAAAGAAATCGACCTTGGCCTTGGTGGCGTCATAATCGCGGTGGAACTTGATATCCACGCCGCTGTTGTACCAGGTCATCGTCATCTGGCCGAACTTCTTAGAGCCGCAGTAGCTGAAGTAGTTATGGTTGCCCTGGCCGAGCTGCGCGTCGATGTACTCAAAGGTCGATTGTGTGTAATCGGCATTGGGCACGAGGTCGGTACCAGAGTCAGAGGTCACCGAGATGATCGGCAGGCTAGACATGGCCGCAGCGTAATCGGCATCGGTGATATTGCTCTTGAACTGCCAGAGGACACCCAATGTCACCTCGTTTTGGAGGTTGTTCTCGAGGATATAGGTGTAGGCCTGCAGGCCGCTGTTGCCGTATGCGTCATAGGCGTAGATCTTGACCACGCAAGACTCAGAGATCGAGATCGGCCCAGTGTAGGTAAGGCCTGCGGCCGCGCTGGGCGTTGTGGTGCCGTCAACGCTGTACTTGATGGTGGCATTGGGGTTAGACGAGGTGATGGCCAGCGTAAAGCCCGAGGCATAGACCCCGCGGTCGTGGTCGACAGACACCTGGTAGCTCTGTTGCCCGTTGTTGTTTGAGGTCCCATAGGTCTCGCTCTGGAACAAGACGACGTTGGAGCTGCCGTCCGGGTAACGCCCGGTCGTCAGGTTGTACTGTTGTGCGCCATAGGTCAGCGAGTCGACCACGACAGGCTTGCCGGTAGCGTCGTTGGCGCTGAGGTAGACCGTGCCGGTCGAGCTGAGCGTAAAGCCGGCATGGCTGGGCCCAAGCGTCGGAATGCCATCGCAGGTGACGATGCTGTACCCGTGCGCCGGAACTAGCATGTTGTTGAACTCGAACGTGGTCAAGCTGGTCGCCTTGGTCGAGAGGTACGTGCCTTTGCCCAAGATCACCGGATAGTCGTTGGCGTTATAGAGCTCGACCCAAGAGTCCTTTGAGCTGGACGTGCCCTGTGCGCTGACCTCATTGACAAAGATGTTGCTGATCTGGGTAGCGCCGGTGACTGCCCCGTCGATCGACGGCCCATTGCCGTTCAGCTTGTACTGGATGACCAGCTTAGGCGAGTACTCGGTGGACGACCGGTAGATGGCGCCGATGTATTTATCGCCAGTAATCATAAAGGACAGTGCCTGGCCGCTTTGCCAGCCGTTCAGGCGCTGCTCGTCAATCAGGTTCTTGAGGTCGGGCGTCTGCACCACTTGCAGCGCGCTCGTAAAGGCCGGCTGCTGGTAATTGACTGAGAGCTGCCCATACTGGCGGTTTGAGATGTTGTAGGCCAGGGCCGAATAGGTGCCGGCATCGCCGGACTCGGCCTTGATGGTCATGTTGGCCTGGGCGTTGGCATTGGCCACCGGAGCCGGGGTGATGACAGTGAACTGCAGGTAGGCGCTGGTGATCTCAGCGCCGGCCGGGATCTGGACATTGGGAAAGCGGAAGCCCGAGAGGCACTTGTAGACGTCGGTCTCGATGGTGCTAAAGTAACCGCCGATCTCCATGCTGTCCCGCGAGATCGTATGGGCCGTGCCATTCTCCTCGGCGGTATCGGTGGTCAGGTTATAGGCGGTCGGGGCCTGGAAGACCCGGGTGGGGTCGGTCATGGCCGCCGAGATGGAGGCGCCCTGCCCGCCGTACTGGTATTGCACGACCAGTTTGGGCGTGTAGGCGGACCCGGTCCTAAAGACCGTGCCGATGTAGTTGTCGCCGTCGATCATGAAGGCCAGTGCCTGGCCGCTCTGCCAGCCGTTCAGGCGTTGCTCGTTAATCAGGTCGCTGAGGTTAGGCGTCTGGACGACCTGGTAGAGGCTCGTAAAGGCCGGCTGCTGCCAGTTTACGGCATACTGCCCGTAGCTGCGGCTCGAGACGCTAGAGGCCGTGGTCGTATAGGTTGCAGGGTTGCCGTTCTCGGCCCTGATGACCATATTAGAAGAGGCGTAGGCGGGCAAGGTCGAGCCGACGGCCGAGACCGTGAACTCGATATAGGCGTTGGTGACCGTCGCGCCGGCCGGGATCGTGACATTGCTGAAGCGCAGCGCGGTGACGTCTTTGTAAGAGCCCGTCAAGGCCGCGGCAAAATAGCCGCCGATGCCTAAGTTGCCGCCCAGGTCGACGACCTGGCTGACACCGTATTGCTGGGCCGAGTCAGAGAGCTTGCCATTATCCACCGTCGTTTGCCGGGGGATGCTGGGGTCTGTCTGGGCCGCGCTGATCGAGGGGCCATTGTTGCTGTACTTATACTCGATCACGAGCTGGGGCGCATAGAGGGTGCCCGAGCCATAGACGCTGCCGATATAGTTGTCACCGTCAAAGTTGAAGGCCAGGGCCTGGCCGCTCTGCCAGCCGTTCAGGCGTTGCTCGTCAATCAGGTCCTTGATGTTGGGCGTCTGCACCGTGGTCAGGGCCTGCGTAAAGGCCGGTTGCTGCCAGAGGGTCGAGCAGAGCCCGAAAGACCTGTCCGAGAGGTTGTAGGCCGGCGCCGCGTAGGCCGCCGGGTTGCCGTTCTCGGCCGTGATATTGATGTTGGCCGTGATGCCGTTGCTGGCAACCGGGGCGGCCACGGCCACGGTAAACTGGATATAGGCATTCGTGATCTCGGCGCCAGCGGGGATGGTAACGCCCGCAAAGCGGTAGTCCGAGACTTGCTTGTACGGCGGCGTCAGCACATTGGCCACCATATAGCCGCCGATCTCTTGGTTGCCGCCGATGGCGACCGCATGGCCAGTGCCATACTCCTTGGCCGAATCGTAGATATTGCCGCTCGAGGCCACATACTTGCCATAGCCCGAGTAGTACTGGATAACCAGCGTGGGCGCATTTGTGCGGATGTAATCAAAGCTCTGCGCGGTAAAGGCGCCTGTCCCGTCGCCACTGACCATAAAGGCGTAGTCCGATATGCCGCCATTGTTTGAGCGCATCTCGTTGAGCAGGGCCGTGATGTCGCCGGTGTTGAATTTGGCGCCGACTGCGGCAGTCGCCGGGGTCGCGGTGGTAACCGAGTCCGACGTATAAGAACGGCCGCTCAGCGAGGTGATGTTGGCGGTGTAGGGCGAGCAGGCTCCCAGCTCTCCGCTGACCGTGATATTGGTCGAGCTAGAGGTGGCCGAGAGGGCCGTGAACGTAATATAGGCATTCGTGATCACCGCATCGCTGGGCAGGTCGATTCCTGTGAACCTCAGATAGTTGGTCACGCCCGTCGTCCCGATCTGACCGTTCAGATAAAGCGCACCATCGGCCAGCGTGACGGTCGTGCCATTTGAATAGGCATCGTCAGCACTGGTTGCAATGGGATAAGAGACGGTGTTCTGGGCAAACGTCAGGCCACTCTGCCCAATGTCGTAGGCATAGGCTAAAACCCCACTGTCTTGCTTGGAGTTGAAGATAAAGAGCCGCAGGGTGGCGCTCTGGCTGATATGGATCGGACCGCTATAGACGTTGCCATATGTCTTGCTGGGTATCGACCCGTCCAGCGTATAGACGACCGTGTTGACCGAGTCGGTCGTCACGGTCACGTCGATGGGGTCGGCGTATTGCCCAGAGGGCGTGTCTACCGAGTAGGACATGACAGGCGCCAACGGGTTATTGGACTTGCCATACGTGCCATCGTTGGCAAACTTCACGATATGGCTGTCGCCATCTGTGAAACGGCCATAGGTCTCGCCCGTCTGCATACTCAAGTAAGACAGCTGGTCGATGGTCTTGAGGGTGCCGTTGTCAGAGGCCGACAAGCTCAAGGTGCGGGCGACGATGGGTTGGTCCTCGCTGGGCGTCGTCGGTGTTGTCGGCGTTGACGGCATGGCGTTGGCATCGAGGCCGACGCCCCAGTGGCCGTCACCGCTCCAGCGCGGACGGTTGGCCGCTACCTGGTCGTCAGTCATGCCGGTAGAGCGGTAGTCCAGGACCGCAAAGTCGGCGTTGTTGTTGCCAGTGTTGTAAAAGTCGATGCGCCGGGCCGACTTCTGCTTAGAGATGCCCGAGACGTAGCTGGTGCCCGAATAATACGTGGGCACCGGGTCGCTACCGGAGTTCTGCACGCCCACGAGGTCGAGGATGTTTGCCCGGTCGGCATCGGTAAGCACCGCTGGCAGCGGCGTTGTGCCTTGGACCAGGGCAAAGCTCCCTGAGTGGTTGTCAAAGGTCATGCCCGGCCAGTCCTGATCCCAGTAATTGACCGAGTAACGGGCGCCGGTCAGCTGTGCGCCCGTGCCCACGACCAAGAACGAGCCGTGCGCCGGTATCGTGCCGGTCAGCGACAAGGTGGTCCAGCCGGCGGCCTGCGAGACGGCATTTTGGTAGTACTGGAGCGAATAGCCGTCTAGCACCATGTCGTTATCAGTCGGGTTGTAAAGCTCGATAAAGTTGCGGTCGACCGCCCCGTCAGCACTGCCGCCCGAGAAGACCTGGTTGATCAGCAGTGGGGCGAGGCCAGAGCCGGTGCTGCTGCCGCTGCCGGTGCCGCCGCCCGCCTTGGCGTCGAGGCCGAGGCCCCAATTGCCATCGCCACTCCAGCGTGGCCGGTTGGCCGCTACCTGGTCGTCAGTCATGCCGGTAGAGCGGTAGTCCAGGACCACAAAGTCGGCGTTGTTGTTGCCGGTAGCTGAGAAGTCGATGCGCCGGGCCGCCTTTTGCTTTGAGATGCCCGCGACATAGCTGGTGCCCGAATAATACGTGGGCACCGGGTCGCCTGCGGCGTTCTGCACGCCCACAACGTCCTGGATGTTTGCCCAGTCGGCATCCGAAAGCACCGCCGGCAGCGGCGTTGTGCCTTGGACCAGGGCAATGCTCCCCGAGTGGTTGTCAAAGGTCATACCTGGCCAGTCCTGGTCCCAGTTGGTGACCGAGTAGCGGGCGCCAGTCAGCTGTGCGCCTGTGCCCACGACCAAGAACGAGCCATGCGCCGGGATCGTGCCGGTCAGCGCCAGGGTATCCCAACCGGCGGCCTGGGAGACGGCGTTTTGGTAGTACTGGAGCGAGTAGCCGTCCAGCACGATGTCGGTATCGTTGGGGTTGTAGAGCTCGACGAAGTTACGGTCGACGGCACCATCGGCACTGCCGCCGCAGAAGACCTGGTTGATCAGCAACGGGGCAAGGCCAGAGCCGCCCGTGCCGCCACCGCTGTTAGCGCCGTAATAGTCGCTGTTATCCAATGTGAAGTTGGCCGAGGCGGTACCACCCGCGCTGTTCAGGTTGAGTGTCCGATAGCCATTGGCCGGAATCATGAAGTTGCTGAACTCGTATTTGTTTTGCGCGCTGTCATCGCCCAGGTAGACGCCGTTGTCCAAGATGACCGGCGTGTTGTTGGCGTTGTAGAGCTCGACCCAGGGGTTAGCACAGGTGCCTGTGCCATTTGAGACCTCGTTCAGATAGACGTTCTGCAGGCTGGCCGGGTCGTTAGAGGCCCCGGGGATAGTCAGGCCGGCAGAGTTGTATTTATATTGGATGACCAGTTTGGGCGGGTTGCTTGTCGGCCCTGGGTAGACTGCGCCCAAAAAGCTGTTGCCATCGACCATGAAGGCCATGGCCTGGCCGCTCTGCCAGCCCATCAGCCGGTCCTCGTTGATGATGTTGGCCAGGTTAGGCGTGCGCACGACCTGCCCGATCTGCAACGCCGGCTGCGAATACTGGACCGACTGTGTGCCGTATTGGCGGTTTGTGACATTATAAGCGGTGGTGCTATAGGGCTGGGCGTTGCCCAGCTCGGCTTTGACCGTGATATTCGCCACGTTTGTGGCCGGGCCGGTGGTGGCCGCCGTGAACTGCAGGTAGGCGTCGACGATCTCGGCATTAGCGGGCAAGACGACATTCGGGAACCTGAACCCCAGGATATCGCGGGCAGCGGGGCTCAAAGAATTGTCAAAGTAGCCGCCCAGCTCCATCAGGCCGCCGAAAGTCATGACGTTGGCCGTACCGTACTGCTCGGCGCTGTCGTAGATGGTCGACGGAGTGACGGTCGATGTCCCCGAAGCCGAGGTGTACTCGATGTAGAGCGTGGGCGCAAACGCCGCGCCGTAGTCAAACGTCCTGACCACAAAGCTGCCCACATCATTGCCGACGATCTTGAACACGAAATCGCTCATGCTAGAGTTAGAGGCATGCATCTCGTTCAGCAGAGGGCTGAGGTCAGGCGTATTCAGGGTCGTACCAACAGTCATCGCGACCGGCGTGGTCATCGTGGCGCTGGCATTTGTGAACGCGCGCGAGGCAAACGAGGCCACCGAGCCCACAAAGGGGTCCCCGGACCCGGTCTGGCCAGTAATCGTAATGTTGGTCGGCTGCGATGAGATATCTCGCACCGTAAACGAGATATAGGCCTTGGTGACCACGGCATCGTCCGGCAAGGTAACACCCGTAAACCTTAAGTAGTTGTCTTTATGCACATTGGTGGTATCCATGCCGCTCAGGTTCAGGCCCGTATTGACCAAGTCAACGGTAGTCAGACTGACAGAGCAGTCGTTAGCCGAGGCCGAGATGGCCGAGTTCTGCGAGAACGCGAACACCCCGTCTGTCGTGTCAGCGTTGGCTGTGTTCGAATGGGACAGTAAGGCCCCAGCGAAAACAAAAACGCACAGTAAGGCTACCAAAAATATAGCCGCCCGTTTGGCCAGATGGATAGTCTTATAGCCCATAATGATGACCCCTCCTTTGATTATAAAAGCCCTGAAAGCCCTGAAAGCCCAAGCAAAAACCCGCTTCAAGGTCAGCGAATTTTCTGCTAAAACCACTCATCTTAGAATACCTTAGAGGGCGCCCGGCTTTGGCAGTGGCTATACTGTAAATGGCACTCTGGTATCCAAAATCTATTAAATCTCCATTAAAACTCCATAAACCGGCAACGGATTTGACCGGTTGCCGATTTGCGGTACCCGTTCGGCCCTGTTTTGATGTTGTTCGAATTTAATTTTGCTTGAGCCGCTGGCGCTGCCCAAATGTTGCCCAAATGTTTACCGGTCGACCCGGGTTACCTGTTCTTCAAGGCTGCTCTCATAAAGGCCGGCCATTTGCGCCACTGAGGCCTCGATCAGGCCTTCGATGACCAGGTTGCCATCTGCTGCGCCGACCTCGCCTAAGACGCTATAGGGCACCTCGGCGGCCAACAAGAGCCCAATCAAGGCCTCGACGTTGGCCTCGGGCAGGCTGACCAAGACACGCGAGTTGCTTTCCGAGAAGAGCGCGGCCACGGCACTAAGGCCGTCTGCGGCCTCGCCGGT
>Ga0123354_10016008_pt1 | contig 11750 bp, 5 predicted proteins | sample TergutLab28metaG_2_FD_97872 | JGI IMG/M metagenome (GOLD analysis project Ga0123354, IMG submission 97872) | Labiotermes labralis P4 segment gut microbial communities from Petit-Saut dam, French Guiana - Lab288 P4 | ecosystem: Host-associated > Arthropoda: Insects > Digestive system > Gut ... | reverse complement strand
AAATATTTTGGACTAATATGAGGTAAGGGGGATGGAAAATGGAGATTTTTTTTGTTTTGTGTATGTTTTTTTGGGGGGGGGGGGGGGGGTTGGAGAAGCAAGTGAGAGTTTTTGTCGATATGCTGAAGCAGTTATGCTCGGTCGCAGTGTGTGTGTGTCAAGAGTGACTGTAGCTGGTGACGAAGTTCCCCCAATTCTAATTATCTGCGCCCCGCCGAATCACTGCTCAGAATACAGGAACTGGTCAAGGCTTTCAGAATGTTCACGTGACCTGCACTGCAGTAATATGTATCTGTGGAAAAAAGGCATTTATGTAACTCCGAGTTCCTCGTGAGTAAACAACGTTGCAAAAAATGACGGTTCGAATATGTAACCAATTTCCTGATTTACTGGTTTAAAGTTATATAATTTTCACTTTTTGCAGAAACGAACTTTGAGTTTGACTTTACAGTTTGTGTGAATTCATCATCATTTATCAACCTCTGTGGTACTCTTGTTTCCAGGAACGTACCAGTAGTTCATGTCGCGAGAAACTAGTTCCGTTGATTGATATTTCTTATTTCAGCTACATAAATCAGTCGAAATCTGGAATTGACAGCACAAGGATAGGTGTTTTACACTTCAACTTGTCTGAAATAGCAATTTCATTAAATTACTAGTTATTCTATAAACAAGTAGTTAAAAGGTTTTATTTTCTTTTCGTTTGACTTCCTGTCTGTTGTGGAATGAATGCCTTATGGACTGACTAGCTATACCTTAATTAGTTAACGGGTTTTATTTTCTTTATATTTGGCGCTGTCACTGTAGCGCCCCGTTAGTGTAAGGAATAGCTGGGAATAATAATAATAATAATATTTATTTACTGAAATTGGGTTGTTACCCGGTGGCAGTGGTTATTTTACATGTATATAAAATATGAAATTGGTTACTACTAAATTTAAGACGGGAGAGCTACATGAGAAGCATGTAGTGGTAACTTGGAATCTTGGAAACCATCTCAGCATTTGCTTATAGACACAGGGATACCAAGAAAAACCTGTGTCGAGGTGGCCGGTCGCAGGACCTTCCGAGTACTGACTTCTAGCCAGCAGTCCGGCATCAGTACTTAAACTGTATACCTTAACAGTAACACGCAAAACCTGCTGCAGTTAAGGAACACTTTAGAGGCATAGGCGTAGATGGAAGCAAACTATTAAAGTGAATCGTGAAAGGAATATGATATGAGTTTGTGGAGTGGTGTCGTCTGCCTTATAATATGGACCAGTGTGAGCTGTTGTGAATATGGTAATGAACTTTAATATTCCATAAGCGTATGGAGGGTTTGTCAGCTGGTTTACTGTTACCTTCTCAAAGACAGTTTTACTCCTTAGAGTTCATTATGTCAACATACGTCGTTTGACCTCGTGTAACCAATACTGCTAAGCAGTCGTCGTTAAATAGCCCAAAAGCACAGCAGCAATTTGAACACTTCCAGTCGAAAGACCAGGCGCGGCGCCATGTGTCCCTCTTGCAGCAAGTTGTTGAGCGGGCTCGGCTGTGTTATTCTCTGTCGGTTTAGCTTACGGAATTATACTCTTTCCTTCTTGCCCTCCCTGCCATCTACGATTCAATTTCCCCAAATCTCCCAGTACTTACTTACATCTCTCTCAAATCCCTCGTCAGTACAATCACTCTAACAAGTTGAATGACTCTGTCACGTAGATGATAGAAAATATCGCGACAGGACGTAGCTGCCGAATATGTATTTCTTTCGGTTATTTTAATATGCATAACATTACTGAGAATTTTGGTGTAGCGGTAACGTTCTAGACTTGCATTTGACAGACGCACGGATCGAATCTCGACGTGGGCATCGCCTACCAAAACAGAGGGTCTTTCTGGTTTTTGTGCCTACTTCTGAACATATTCTGTGATAGTATGTAGATCAGGTCTCGGCCATTTCCTTCCAGATCGTCCCAGGTTCGTCATTAACCAGTCATTCTACACAGCCGTAAGATCACAACAGATAAATGCTTATATCAAACAACAACAGACACTGCAAACTTCTGCAAACGTCTCTTCTCTAAATGTTAGATGACCCATGTGCATTTGTTGGTCTTGATATCGCATCTGATCTTTTCTGCCCTTTGGCTTTTTACTTTAATTCCCCGGACTGGGAAACGGAAAAGGCCTGAATGATAAAAAAAAGTTGAGTTTTGCCATATACATGCCATGAAGTCTTATAGGAGAAGTGGAGATATTGCTCCATGTATTCTTTACCTCGGCATTATATGGAAGTGCGTGGTCAACCTCACACCGTAGGAGCACTCCCTCTTCCTCCCCAGCTACGCCCATTTGCCTGTAGTACCAGAAGAATGTGTGAAGCTTGCATGATAATGGACCCTTTAAGGGCTACGTTTAGCCTCAATTACGTTTGAAGATTTCATTCGTATCGCACAGTGAACATACCCGTGTCGGATATAACAACACTGCAGATGATGTTCTGTGTGACGTAGCACACAGACTTTAACATGGCATTCTTTACTTCCGAAATATCATACCGTTTGACGGTACACACGGCGATAAGAAAAGTGCGGCCGTCCCGGCCCCGGTTTTCACGCAACCTTCAGACTCTCAGCAGCGGTATGTGCGTATCTCTCAATGACAGACATCTATTTCGGCCTTAGGTAAAGCATGGTATTGACGGTGGTGATTTCCACGAAACTCACAAGCTAAAATACAGATTGGGGGAGGGGGGGGGGAGAAAATTTGAAGAATTGGATTTTGGAACACGTGATCTTTACCACATAATCCGTACAGCACAGGCACATGTAGTGAATGTATTCCGTGTATATAGCTAATTACTAAACCTCGCGCAACTAATTACTAGTAAATGCAGCACTTAGGCATTAACTACAGCAAACAAGACAGGCAATGTACGTATAACGTAAGACTGAGGCACAGTCATTTAACCACTGTTGCAGTGGAAAAGCAGTGAGTATTACATATTCTGAATGTGTGTTTGTAGCTTTAGTTATCCAGCATGCAATGCGCTTGCGCCGTATTGTCATCTGTGGCCTGCCCGGCTCTACGATATTTTTCCACACTATTTCATTCATACACGGCACGATTTAAAAAAAAAATAAAAGTTATTAAAGATAATATTGTGTTTTGATTTTGTTCAGCACTTTTGTCTGAAGAATTTCTCATTCTAAGAAGAATCGAGCGAAATATAATCATAAATATATATTGGCCTTCATGTCAAGTACCCGTTATTATTGTCAGATTTAGTGAAGCTGAAATTTTCTCGACAGATTTTTCGAAAAATACTAACATATCAAATTGATGAAAATCCTCCCAGTTGGAGTCGAGTTGTTCCATGCGGGCTGACGGGCAGACGTAACGAAGCTAGTAGTCGCTTGTCGCAATTTTGCGAACGCGCCTAAATATGCAAACGCAAAAGTATTTGGGAATGTGTGAGATTATGGGCCTCGCCCTGCTTCCGCCCTCAAGTACCCCGGCATAAGCCCATTTAACGATCTCTGCTGTTGCTCTGTGCAGGTGGGTACTGCCACTTCCCTTTACGCGCGCCGGTCATACACAGTTACATTTTCGATTTTGCTAGTCCTGTAGGGACATTGTGGACACGGGTGTAGCTGGGGGTGGGGGCGATTGGTGCGGCCGCTCTGTGGCGGCAAAATGCATATATCATATGAAGAAACTTGATTTTCGGCACTCATCTAGTTTCAGATTTTTTAGCCAAGAAAGGAAATTCATTAAATAATAGTGATTTTTTTTTTGTTTTGTAATTTATGTTTGAGGCGGCCATGGTAATTAATTGCCACGGGTACCAGAAAACCCAGCCACGCCACTGATGATGCTGGATTGAAATATTCTTCCGAAGATCATCTTTCCTGACTGGAATTTGTCGTAGTTTTCTTAATAGATGAACGTTTCCTTCTTCATCCTCTCCTGCTCTTCAGTAACAAAACCGTTTCTGTTGATGCCACGAGTGTCTGCAATGTCTGCAGTTGAGAATGGTCTTCTTGTACCCGACACAACGCACCGTAAATACGTAACCTGTTAACCGAACCCGGAATGGTTGATTATGCCCATCGTGCCGTGTGCAGTCGTGACCAAATCGACTGTTCAATACGTAGTCAACCATGTTTGTTCCTCTGGCTGTGCGCGTCATGAGGTGAGTCAGGTTGCTAGGAATACTGGAACCGCCTTCGCATGTTTGTATGTTATCATCACACTTTGATTCATAAGCACTACTTCGTCCTTACTAAGCAGATAAGAATGTGCGAATGTTGTCACCACTTGACTATGCTTTGTTCACAGCAGTTCAAGGCGCGCGGGCTATGTAGTTAGCACACAGCTAGGCCAGTGTCGAGACGGTTAACAGGTTAGCCGGAGCCGGTACATGGACAATGTAAGAGTGCAAACCCCTTTTCTCTTCGGTGATGTATTTTGAAGCGTTAGTTACAGTTACGGAATAGAGAGTATGTCTGTCCATCCGTTCGCGTGTCTTATATCCGCGACTTGTAACTTGGTTTACATTAAATTCATTAAGGTGGATGTAGACTGAATATTGACGGTATATTCCGATCGCATGCGACCAATGTAACAATTAAATTTACACGAAGCTAAATTTGGGCTTTTGAAATTTTTCTCGAAAACAGCGAATTACGTGACTACATTATCCAACAAAACTATAAATCTCAGAACGATGTACAGCCTCCATTCCAGTTATTGCGCGATTTAGTTTTATGTTCTAAAGTATAATGAAGTACTTCCGACTGTGCGTTCGGGTGTCTGTGGTTGGATTAGTCATGCCGCTGTAGATATTTGCAGCGTGTATCTGAAAGACGTGAATAGGCAGTGAGTGGTGTATACAGAATTACTAAGACCACGTGCCCTGCTCCGGAGTGGACCTTTTCATTTTGTGTGTGTGTGTGTGTGTGTAGCCCTACCGTAATGACCTAACAACAACAGACACTTCGTCAACTTACTGGAGTATTAACATAGCTGATTATTCTCTATCATTATTGTAGTTGGGGTTTGTCACACAGTGACTAGAATAAAAATGTATTTAACGCACTCTTTCACCAGCGACATTTCCTTGCTACAATCGGATCATTGCACAGAAAGCACTACGGTCTCAATGGCATAAACATATGGTCAGTGTTTATATCGTCTTGTCTGGGCTATGATTTTCGATATTTTTGTCACATCAAAGTGCATGAAGGAATGTGCTGTCCAGCACAATGTGACACTTGCAGTGTGATCAGCCTTAAAGATGCATAGGCCTTATACTTGAGCGATGTCTGGTTTCGACCGCTGTGTGAATGAGAACATCGCTCTTGTGGGATGTTAAGCAGCGTTGTTTGGTAGTTACAGACGTTTCGGGACAACCGACAGGTTCCATCTTTATGGGTTTTCTTGGACTGCTTTACTGTTGAGGATGGGACCGATGGGTTGTCCCGAAACGTTGGTAGTTAAGCACCAATCAGCGCTCCGTAACATCCCAGGAGAGCGCAGACCTCGAACTTGTGGTTTGTAAATAAACTTACGCGCAGTTTCGCCCCAAAAATGCGTTCGGATTACGCCGCGCCACTCGTGCTCTGCTGACAGTCTTATCACGTTCATGTGCCGATTGTCTACAATTCTGGGAGCTTCAGACTCCTTGAGCCGTAAGAGCCTGTCCAGGCTTGTATAGGGATTGTTTTACCTCTACTCGTGCCCTTTACGTGGTTGCCATGATTGCAGGTTAAGGCCCACGTGACACTGCCGCGTTGTGGCGCAGCTGTACCCAGCTTTAGACACACAGACCACGTTTTGTATAGCACACAACAGTAATAACAGAGCACAACAAAGTTTAACGCACAAATGAAGCTTGCGTTGACGAAATCAGTACGCTGATCGTAGCACTTACACATTTGTTATCCTCCATTTTTATTTGCGAACGTTGAGTATACACATTGATATTGATATTGATATATATATGTTAACTGCAGTTGGGTTGACACGTGGTGGCAGTAGTACAGTACACATTTACACACAAACAATACATAGAACAACACAATTAACAACTTTGGTTGGAAGGCTTTCTGGGATTCTAACCCAGAGTGTTCAAACTAAAATTAACAATGAACTAACCTCGTAAAAATTATCGCCTAGTTGGAAAGGGTGCGGGCCGTGCCCCGTCTTTGCGAGTTATACCCTCGCATTTGCCGTACACATGAGGAAAAAGCACGGAAAAACCTCAGTCAGGGTAGAAAGACCTCAGTCGGGGTAGGAAAAACCTCAGTCACATATTACACATTTTGAAATAATAGTGTTATTGAGATGGGAATAATTTTTTTTTTTGACTAATGTAACATCATATTCTGAAATCATGAATGGCAAAAATATTAAGATAAAAATACGAAAGTAAACAAAGACGCGCTATTTCGGCCCAGAATTCAGTGCACGTAATACAGAATTGTACCGTGATGCCATATATTTAAGTCCGGAGAACTAAGTTTAAAAATAGCTTCTTACCTCCAGTAAAACGTACCGCATCTCAGTTATAAAGATGAGTCGGTTAATGATGTTGACGGAAATGAAATTGCTACTATTTTCCTCCCACTTCTGATGACACAACTTGCACACACAGTAAATGTACCGACCGCGTCTCGTGTTATTTAACGTTACAGGACGCTAGCGGCGCCCACTGACCTGTGGGGGATAATCGCGTTATCCCTGAATTGCGGTAATGCAGTGTGTTAACTTCATGTCTTTCCTTATTCTGCTTTATATCTTAATTTGTCTTGTTATTTTTATTGATTTGTTAATCACTCATCCTTTTTTCCTGTATTTTCCTTCTTCTTTCTCCTTTTGTTTTCTCTTTCTAGCAGTCAGATTGAGCCTCCTGTACAATGGGTACCGGGTCTTTCCCGGGAGTAAAGTGCAGCCGGGGCGTGCTGCTGACCACTCACCCCCTTCTAGTGCCGCGGTCATGGAAGAGTAGAGCTATACCTCTACCCACCCTATGGGCCACACCGGACCTGTAACGGGATCACTTTACCTTGACCTTTTAGCAGTCAGATTGACTGCGTTACAAGCTGGACGACCGAGAGGTCGATTCCACAGCGACGAAAATATTTTGTTCTGTTACCCAAAACACACTGCTTTCTATTGAATGACTATCCGCGAGGGCAGGACGGCCGGGGTGGGAACCTGACCACTGAACCCAAATTAATAATGGGCGTAGACCCTACCTGTCCCTCCTTCTTGACGTCCACCGGCGCTACTTTACCTTTGACAGTTTCTGTACGGTCTGTGTTTGTCCATCAACCATTACTCTTTTCGTTCGTGTTTTCTGTCGTCATTTCGTTTAAGTCGCGTTCTCCTGTTTGATAAATCTTTTACCTCCCCATTCTTCCATAAACGAGAGCACAGAAACTGCAGTGCTTAACCTAATCCGGTTTTGATTGGTCGATTCAACATCGCCTCTAGTTATAGCATGTTCAGGACGGCCGTTCCACACGTTGTTCCTTCGGCTGTCAACAGCACGACCAGAATCAGAATCGCATGTTCTGTGGAAACTCCGGCAATTAATTAATGCAAATAATTGCAGATACCTCGGAACTGCGGTGAGTTGTGCGTGAATTGGAATAGACTGTCAAATAATGTTGTCTTGTGTAAGTACAGTGCCAGCATCTGTGGCGATAATAGAACTTCTGTGAATCTGCAAAACTAACTTTTGTTATCTAGCCTGTTGGTGTAATCGGAACAGTGACTGCGCTGCGGATTCGACGACCAAGGAATCTTGGTTCTTTTCCGAAAGGGATAAGAGAAGTGTATCTTCTCAGAAACTTCCAGACTCTCACTAGGGTCCTGCTGTTCATTGGGTACCGGAGGCTGTTTCTCAGGGGTTATAGCGGTCGGGGCCTGAAGTCGACCTCACCTCTGTCTAGTGCCGAGGTTAAGATTTATTGCAGTCATGCATCCACTTCTCCTTATGCCTTCATGGCGCTTACAGGGACAACTTTACCCTTATCTTCACCGTTATTAACTACTATGGCTGCTCAGTAAACAGGCGGTATTTATTACCGGAAGAGCTATTTACGCAGCTGCAGTGAGTAACTTCTGAGCCCGTGAAGAAGTACGCTTGCGCCTAACCCCCACAGGGTAGCTCCTATATTACTGTGCCTCTGCGCAGAACACGAAACTTGCACCATTTGCGACGTTTTGCTTCCACCCGTCGTTTCTGGCCTGCTCAGTCACAACCCACGTATTTGTCACTGTACATAAAGAACACACCATCCGGGTGGTGGCATCAGACGCGATAAGCATATCTGTTTAATCCTTGGGGTTTTCTAAGTCGAGAAATTTCTTCATCGGCTGAGTGGTTAGCATCCCCAGGATAAGAATTCTTCCCATGGCGTTATCTTGCAGTATTGGAATTCTGCTCCACTAACTCTCTGACGACTCCTACGAATTTAAAATCATACTTCGTATTTCCGCTTTCGATTTATGTATGCTCGTTGCCTGTTATGGGAAGTGACTACTTCATTAAAGCTGCCATAATCCACCTCGACAATGAGACACGGTTTTCCCAGTCGGTTTCACTGTGCGTTAAAAGCGACAGGTGTTTGAACATGTAAACCATCATGGCCAGAAATCCAACCAAATTTTTTCGCTATTTGTAACACACATCCTTAGTATGACCACGTCAGGGTCCTCGGCCATATCGGAAAATCCGTTAGCGTAAGCATAATCCCCATTGCACGAGTTATAAGTCTTCTGTATTGTGGCCCAGCATTGCCTTGCTTGGGGCAAGGGGTGCCAGGAGCGCAAGTCTCCGCTGGCAGTTATCTTTTCAATTGGTTGGTTGTGTGTGTGTGTGTGTGTGTGTGTATGTGTGTTGCGTGTTTGTGTTTCCAAAGTACGAGTGAGTTTATATTCGTCTTACCCACGTACAAGTATCGTCTGCGGATTGATTAGTGGCCCGTCTGTAATGTGTAAATTGTTGATAGCAATTAGCCGTAAATGAACACTGCCGTGCAACACGAACACTTAGAATCGTCTGACAGGCAAAATCCGCAAGGGAAGAAGGGAAGAGACTGCTTCTGTTAGTGGTAGGCCTTCAGTCGGTCACAGAGTGCAAGGCTGGTTAGAGATACGTGTGAATGGACTCACGATTTGGTCTAATGATGGCGTTTTGTGGTCACGGTGATGAAACAACGAGTTTATTAAAGCAGCAAACGGCTTGACCAATAACAATGATTACTGTGTGTCGAAACAAGACCTTGCACTGTGCCATGAGATTGGGTTATTAGTTATTTGTATTCGATGTTACATAACCTCGGTAGTTATAAAAGTGTCGCCCATTAACAATAATGACTTTTTTAGGGGCTTTCTGAATGTTCTGCTCTTAACTATTCGCGTAAATCCCAAAACAGATCCGGTTGTCGAAAAGTCGGTTCCCAAGACATTCCTGCTTCTGTTACCAGAGCTTCTAATCCCAGGAGCAATGAGTTCGGACTTAAATTAGCCAAAGCGAAATACGTCAGACTGAAGCGGAAAATAATTTTATGTGCAACCAAGGAACTATCATAATTTTATGTTTTTGCTTATGAAAATATTTCCGTTTGTGCAGCCACAAAGATAGCAAGTACGTTTACTTTTTAATCTGCGGGCATCAAACGAAAGAGCTGTGTTTTGTCTGTTTCTTTGCTACTCGTTAAATCAACTTTACCATTTAGCTTTGTAATTGTCGGTTGGTTAGTCGTGGGGAAATGCAGGACTTCCAGCGTTCCCTAGTTGTTATTACTAAAAGTGTGCAGTGCGTAAAGAATAAACCTGTAGTCTCTTTGAAGCGTAACGTTAGTGGCATATTGCTATATGCTTTTGTCCACAGAACCCACATTAAGTGGAAACCGGCTGCAGACTGATTATTGACACTATAAATTAAATTTGTGGGGAGAACTGCATGTTGCAGATTATTGGATCGTAGACGAAATGATTATAGTGTAGGATTATTTAAGGTACATTCAGTTATGGCATTTGTTTACAGCCATGTACTAATTGGAATCAATTGTGAAAGGTAAAGCAATCCCTGGACAGGCCCTGAGGGTTCCAGGAGGCTGAGGTTAACAGATTTCAAGCCAATCGGCACATGAAGGTAGTAAGGTTGCCAGGCATACGCACCGGCCGCCTTTACCCCCCCCCCCAGCAAATATTCCTGGTTTTCATTTATATTAGAGGCTGAGTTGACCCCAGGGCGTTAGTGCGACCGGAAGGATTATGCCTGTGAAAAATTCCAATGGCACCATCGGGAATCGAACCCTCGGCTTTCCGGCTTGTAGCGCATTGCCTCAGCCAACTGCGCCACGTCTAAGAAGCGTGAAAAATAGGATATGAAGACAGATTACAGCACAATCTTACGCGAAATAGAGGTTCGCGAAAACAACCGAAGAAATGGCAGGTCACGTGTTATAATGCCTGAAAGATGATGATGATGAAGATTATTATGATGGTGAGGGTGATGATGGTGGTGGTGGTGATTATGATGATGGTGACGATGAACAAGAACGGCAACATGGCGTATTGAAGCGTTCTTGTACACGTTTTTAGCAACATATGAAATTTCATTCCAAGAAGGATTCTTAAAGGATTGAGTTTCTTCCTATCTTAGGAACCATAACACTATGGCGTCATTTTCCATTACCTACAGAATCTGTTTTCTTTTTTTTGGTTATTATGCAGTCAAGTCCTTTTTTTTTTCTGAGTACAGACTCTAAGAGACATTCTTCGTACTCTGGTTTCATGCATAAGTCTGTCGAAGAAACTGCTGGCACAGTTGTAGATTCCTGCTCTCTTTATATGTCTTATGTGGAACAACTTTTAAACCTGGGATCCAGCCATAAATGGGCAAGATACTGGCTCTTCACTTTACAGAGCAGCGCAGCAAATTCTTTCTTAAGGAATGTACATTGGATATCATGGATTAGAACGATGCTTAATGGTGCTGCGTAATCCACGCTATTCTGAAACTTTTAAATCCTGTGCTTTGGTTATGAAAATTTTGGGCTGATATCTTGCACTAGAGTCTGAATAGCATCTCGAGAGAACGGCTGCATGTCTTCGTTCCAGTTGCCGTTTCAGGGCTTGTTCTGATGGCGAATCACGTGCCGATGTATGGGGAAACAGCACCACTCTGAAGTTAATGAAATATTAAATTACATGTGTATCGTCGTAATTCCAAGACTTGCGCTGCTTAGCGTTTTAGGAATGTTATGAAATACAGGGTGTCTCTTTTCTCGCCATACCCAACAAGGCGGCTGTATTGTATGTAAGGTTTGCAGCTGCTAAGGGCGGAGGGTGAAAGACGCGCACTGCGTGACTGTAGAATGCACTAAATTCGACTCATTTTGAAGTTTGTAAGGCGCAAGTATAAAGACGTTAAGACGCGTTTCTTCATAGCAAGTAAGGGTGCCTCGGTCATTATAATGAATTGTGGCAGGAACGAAGATGGTTTGCAATTCGTCACCATGTCCAGACCGGCCCTGTTGTCCACACTGACTGCGTCCATTGGGTATCTTGGGCTCCCCCATAAGTTTTCATGGCGTAGCACAGGGATAGCTGTAGCCTACATTGTCTATCAGTTGTATCCGATACTCCGCATAACACATCTTTTGGTTGAGTAAATTATTGTTGAGATGAGGGAATTTTCCTTTTTTTTTTTTTTTTTTTTTTTTTTTTTGGGGTTTTTTTTTTTT
>Ga0123354_10016006_pt1 | contig 11751 bp, 6 predicted proteins | sample TergutLab28metaG_2_FD_97872 | JGI IMG/M metagenome (GOLD analysis project Ga0123354, IMG submission 97872) | Labiotermes labralis P4 segment gut microbial communities from Petit-Saut dam, French Guiana - Lab288 P4 | ecosystem: Host-associated > Arthropoda: Insects > Digestive system > Gut ... | reverse complement strand
TGAGGATGATCGTGCGATCGAAACATGTAGGAGCGTTTTAAGTGTTGTAATGTAAATTTTAGACTTCTTAAATTATATATATATATATATATATATATATATATATGCGTGTGTGTGTGTGTGTCGGTGTGTGTAATTAAATAAACTACAGAATGCACGGTGCAACGATAAAAAACAACAACAACAACAACAACTAATACTACTACTACTACTACTACAGTGTAGTCAATATATTGACTTGCTACGGGTTGGACGTTCCAGAGATCCAAACCCGGTCTGGTCGCAAATTTCTGCACCCGTCATGACTGCCTTAGAACCCATCCAACATCCTGTAAAATGTGCACCGGGTCTCTTTCACGGGGTAAAGCGGCCGGGGTGGCGTTTTGACCATTGTCCCCAAACTAGCGCTGAGGTTAAAGAAAGGGTAGAGATATAATCTATTCCCCTTTCGAGTCTTCATGCTTCTTATAGTGTAAACTTTACCTTTATTACTACTATTATCTTCTTCTTCTCCTTTTTCTTGTTCATCATCATCGTCATCATCACCACCATCATCATCACAATCACCGCAGACGCTTGATTCTTAGGTATAATGAGCCTTTGGGTTTACCGACTGGCGAAGACGTTGGTAGGTGCTCAGTGTCACAGTCATCACACCAACCGCAATCTACCGATTGTGCGACGGTTTCAGTTCTGTCAGCGATGCTGGTGCAGACTGCAGTCTTCTGAGAAGTGACGCTGCGTCGCTGGGCGAGTAGTTCCTGGCGTCTCGAAGGATTTCAGTGCCTTCTTCTTGGCGGGTGCCGGTTTGACATCTAAAGCGAAGGCGCTACATTGTTTAGAAACGTCACACAGCGTCAGTTATCAGAAAATTGCGAACTTCATATTCCGGTTAGTTAGTTTATTGTTTGTTTGTAATAGTTTTCCCTTCTGAATCGCCGAGATCTGGGGTGTACTTGTTAGCAGTCATGTTTCGTGTTTATAGAATATTCGTTTCTAAACTCTGCATGCATATTCCTAAACTGATTTGAGTTTCTTTTTGTCAGTTCACCTCCAGACCTCCAGGTAGGTGCTGGGATATTAACTTGAAAATGTTGGCTGTTCCATAAAGCACAAATCTGTGATGGTCGCACCACATATTGTTTGTGTACAAACAGACATTAGAAAGTCATAATCAAGATTATGAAGCACTTAATATTGTCCTCCACCTGGACACTTGGAGGACGTTTGCAGCTTAATTTTAGGGTTGAAATTTAGAATTATTCCTCGCACGCTGTTCTAGACGGTGAACAAATGTCTCTCTTAGCCTCTGATTCGTCCATACCGGTTCTGGGACCAAGATGGTACCGGGAGTATCTCTTCCATTCTGAAATGGCCGATGCATGAAGCTGATCATATCCTATTAATGAAGTCTAAGAAAGTCCGGAGCTCTACCTCTGTGCCTCACATATCGCCACTGCTCATTTCTTAATTAAGAGCACAGACAATTTTGGTGTTTCGGTTTATTAATGTGACACCACAAAACTTCGCATTACACCTGCTGTGTATTTGAAAAGTACCATGTGAAGATATCACAGCCCTATGCCGGATATACACACTGGCGTTCTGCGTGGATTTCCGTAGTCCCTCCACTAAAATATCGGCATTGACCTGAGATTATGCGACAATCTACGGCAGTCGTTTCAATTAATTATTTAATAATCTGTTTTATATACGTGGGTCCGTGCATCGTGAATCGAGTTTAATAATTTTCCAACAAGATGCGACTTATTCAGTTTTTTACATTTCTGTAGGCAGATCTACATGTTCCGGGTGTTGACACTCATCATTAGGAGCTCAGTATGTGAAGTATGTATTTAGGTAAGGAGATGTACTCTGTAGGCAGGAAATAGTTACAGATGTATTGTCTAGCAACGTTCAACGCAAGTCTTCCAAGTCTTATGAAGGAAGGGTAGGTCTATATAGACCAGAAATTGGAAGAAAGTAGATACGGAGCCCTGTGATCAGTTGCTACAATGTGCTATATATCACTGTCAGTTTTCTCCCTTCTGTGGTGATATAAAACCACACAAGTTAGAAAATGCGATGTTTGTGGACAGGAAATATACTGATGTGTATCGACGCTCACCCACACATGTAATACTCTCTCCTCCATGTCAACACAACGCCGTCAGAGTTCAGGACGCTGAAATATTCTTCGATATTGCCAGAAGAAGAAGAGCAGTGAGAAAGACACCAACCAAATACGCAATATGCTGCAGCATGTCAGCAAAAAGGGCCTAATGCACTTATTCGTACTTTATGTTGTTCCATAGAACATGTCGATGTTGAGCGGTGTGTAGTCATTGTCTATACCGTCCATTGTTCCTGTTTATTTCGCCGCTAATTTTGGCCTGTTTTGTACAGGTGTACAAAACAGGGCGTGGGAAGAGACGGAAGGCTTGGGAATTTGCCTAATAGGAATGTATGACCTCGATACTTAATTATGCAACACGCCATGATAGCATGCAAGGAATGAGGGGCGGGGGGGGGGGGTTGACAGTGTAGATCCACGCATTCCTAGTCTCGGACTAGATGGGGACAAGTGGTCAGCTTCAGATTCCGGCCGTCTTTCCCCGCAGAGGCAGCCCCCAGTACCAAATGAATAGATGGAGTAAACTTCAGAGCTGCTCTTGGAGTGAAGTCTCTTGCTAATGCGGGAGTCGAACCAGGATTTATCGGTCATCATTCCCGTATCCTAGTCACTGTGCCGACTGAGGTCTCTTTCGTAATCATTAACTACATAATTTCTATCCCTTTCCAGGTATTATTAGGATGGGCGGAGCTTGTAGCAAGCATTGAAGAAAAGTGCAAGACGGTCTAAGTCTAGACCGGGAAAATTTCAACAGAGCACTGTGAATATTTGTGAGCACACCGGAGGGTAATATTAAAATGTGTCTAATAGGATGTAGGCTCGATTCAATTGGCGCTGGAACGGGTGAATAGCGGGCTCTTGTGAACACGGTAATGGAACTGTTAGGTTCAATGAAAGACATGGAGTTTCTCGATTATCTTGCAAATAGCTGTTAGTTTCTCGAGCATGGTTTCTTTGTTCAGAACTAGTTAGGTCTACTTTTTGTTAATTAGTCCTGTTCGACCAACCGACCACACAGTAAGACAGGCCATTGTCGTCTGTCCTGTTTTCTTAGTTTATCGCGGACCTTATAAAGTTTTGGTTGCTAAGACCCATTTCTATGAATGCCATCATATTCTGGCTGTCTTTCGTCGTTTAGTCTTTCTAACACTCATCTTCCCGTCGGCCGATAACAAAGTGCCTATTCAAGCAAAACCTGTGTGTGGTGTGTGTGTGTGTGTGTGTGTGGTGTGTGTGTGTGTGTGTGTGTGGTGTGTGTGTGTGTGGGTGTGTGTGTGTGTGGTGTGGTGTGGTGTGTGTGTGTGTGTGTGGTGTGTGTGTGTGTGTGCAAGAAATTCTGAATAAGAAGTCTATTGAAAATCCTCTCCTCATTTCGCGAATTATGTGTTGAAGCTGAAGTTAGTAAGTCAATTTGTTTAAACTTTTAATTAAGAGGGCCCCAAAATGTGCCAGTTGTGCTACTTTTCCGAAACTTTTTGTGACTGTAACCTCGCCTGTGTATATTTTTTTGAGAGTGGAGGGGAGTTTGGGGAGGTTGCTGAGGGAGCGAGATCTGTGATGTAATGGCTAGTATATACAGCCGTTTAGATTACAGAAGGCATCACTATGTCTTGGTCAGCGCCACGTAAAGAACAGGGTGCCTGTAAGGAAAGCGACAATCTTGCTGGGCCATACATTTCGATAAATGGACAGCAGTCACTTGTAAGCCCATCCATTGAGGGGGGATACCAAGAATCATAACCTCTGGGGCAAGAGAGGGGACTGAATCATCTCCTTTACCTCTTCCTGGGCGATGTATTCATCATCGCCTTCCTCCTCCTCCTCTTCTTTTTCTTCTTTTGTGGAGGGATAGAGGGAGGGGAGTTAGTTTGCATTTTCCAACTGACCGATTCAAAAGTATGTTTCTTGTTGGGGGTCAAAATAATTTCTTTTTATGAATTCTTATTAAAAAAACCAACCACATGCACTAATTTCTCAAATTTATTTTTGGAATCAACTCGTACTTGTTTCGGACAGTTCCTCTGTCCATCATCAGGAGTTTTTCACTGTAGACACAGCAATAGTATATGTCATACAGGTTTGCTGACATACACCATTGCTGTGTGTACAATGAAAAACTCCTGATGATGGACAGATGAACTGTCAGAAACATGTAGAGTTTTATTCCAAAAATAAATTTGAGAAATTAGTGCATCTGGTTGGTTTTATTATTAGAATTTATCACGATGCACGCTCACGATGCACGGTCATCTGAACGTCAAATTCTTTGTGTGAATGTGCGCATGAAGGTGAAGTGATGGGAAGCAGCCGGTATTGTAGCCTTCTTCATCAGTTCTGCTTCACTTACAGTGATGCGGTTGGAGGAAGTGACGCATTATTGCACTAAAACTAGGAAATCTTACAAACAATAAATGTGGATCTTGTTCCAAAATTATTTACTCAGTACGTATACGTGTTGTAACAATTCACTTTATTATAACCAACTTATGCACTTATATGTCCTTTTAAAGTGTTCTCGTTCTGCCTCCCAGGCAGAACGAGAACACTGACAAACACACAGCAGATAATCCAGATCCATCGTACACATACTAAGACATGCTTCCAACATACCATAAGGGCAATAAATATAGTAACTTTAGTATGTACAAGGAACTCCCTGAGGATGGTTATGTGGGATAACCGAAACATGTAGGAGTGATCAATGTTTTTAGTGTGTTATATTTTAATGTTTTAAAATATCGACATAATTTAAACAAACATATAAGTGCATAAGTTGGTTATAATAAAGTGAATATATATCAAAATGCACGGTGAAATGGTGAAAAAGAAAGTGTTGTAACAAGTTGTTATGCCAGGGAGTGAATTTGACCACTTCTGTCTAGTGCTGGGGTTAAGAATGATTGGAGCTACATATCTATTCCCCCAATACACCTTTATGGCGTAAACGGGGACAAGTTTATAATTTAAATGTGTTTGCACTTTGAAAGGAATAATTCTAGAAACTTGATGTGGCTAAAATAGCAGTAGAGTGAGGAGAGAATTCAGTGTCTTCAGGAAGAGATACATGGCGTTATGTAATTAGGAGAGGAATTATGGTGTAGATCAAACTGATGAGACATTACAACAATTTATTTACAAATATACTACTGTACAGTCTTTATGTAAAATTATAGAAACAGTAAACTATCAAAACATAATTTGTTTCGGTACAAATTGCAAAAAAGACCAACAAAAATAAACAGTTCAATTTTTCCGGTAGTCTTTGAGACAATATTTTAATTCGCAACGTTTGTTTCATTTCTTTTTAATGTTCAGAAGTGATATTCTTATAATAGAACCAACTAGATGCACTAATTTCTCAAATTTATTTTTGGAATAAAACTCTACATGTTTCGGACAGTTTCTCTGTCCATCATCAGGAGTTTTTCAATGTACACACAGCAATGGTATATGTCAGACAGGTTTGGTGACAGCTTGCGAGCAGGATCAGGATGGAACTGGTTCCGTCCTGATCCTGCTCGCAAGCTGTCAGCAAACATGTATGAAATATACCATTGCTGTGTTTACATTGAAAACTCCTGATGATGGACAGAGAAACTGTCCGAAACATGTAGAGTTTTATTCTAAAAATTAATTTGAGAAATTAGTGTATTTAGTTGGTTTTATTACAAAAATATATCACGATGCACGGTCAACTGAACGTCAAAAAATTCAGAAGTAACTTATTAAAAAATAATTGATTCTCTTTTCGTAAATAGATTACGTAACTTTAAAACTTATAGAAAATATTACGCTTGTTCATATCAGGAGGTCTATTCTGAACAAGACGAAACTTGGTCTCTTAAAATTTGAAGCAATTTCATTGCTAGATAATGGAACTCAATGCTTCATTTACCTCTTATATAGAGTGTAGCCAGAATTAACCTGCGGAACAGATATACATCAGTCTTCTGTGACATTTTAAGAACATAAAGTCGCATCCCCGTGCGTCATCACGTGACACAATATCACATAGCACGCATTTTTGTGTGTAAGCTTTTGGTTTCACTGTCTTTTAATCTTTATAGAAAAATAAGTAGTTCAAATAGCTGTAGAGTTTTGAAGTCTCCTGTATACAGCACGTAACGCTTAATGTGTTAACGGTGAAAGGAGACTGCATTTTGCCACACTGCATTTGTGTGTGTCTTTGTTCATTAAACATCGATAATTTCTGGGTACATCCTTAACCTGGTGGTCTTTCGGATGAAGATTGTGAGATTTTATTGTGCGGCACGAACAGTGGTGTTAAATAAGACAGCGTTTGTTTTAGGAAGATCATGCCCGTCATATAAGGTAGAGGCCAGTTGAAATGTGATGGCACACGCGCAGAAACCAGATTTCGTCTTTCGGCGAAACGGACTAGTCCATTTAAATCGGCCGGGAGTCGTCAGTTCAGTCGACTACTGGCAGCCGAGGTGTGCGTGTCAGCGGTATTAATGCTGGATACACCATGTTCCGAGGTAGTGTGAAGAGTACTGGCTATCCACTCCATTCCCTTTCCCCTTCACTTCCCCTCCCGTGCGTCACCGTGTGCCATCACATTTCAATTGGAGTCTACTATGAAATGGCCCTTTTTTGGGGGGGGGGGGGAAATAAATTTATTTTAGACGCATCTTCAAGAAGTAATTTAATTAAATTTTAAGAACGCGCATTTGAAGTCTTTGACGCAAAGTCTGCATTAAGTGATACGTTATTGTTTATAATTATTATCTGCTGGTTTAATATAATGAAAATACGTAAAACTGTGTTTTTAGACACGTTACTTGGAGAAAGCAGTAAGGGCTCTTACGTAGATAAGCGTCCTTATATTTTCTGGTAAGGATAACATTGCTATTGTCATTTGGTAGTTGCATCTTTACTGTCTCAGTCCTGTGTGGCGAGAATTTCGTAAAATATTTAGGAATTAATTTCCTGCTGGCAACAAACGCTCCTTCCCCCATCACACAAACAAAATTTTTTAACGCTGTATAGAGAAACACGCAATGCGTGTTGTGAGACGCGAAAGAAACTTCTATATACAGGGTGTTCCAGTAAAATGATCGTGTCATTTAACGCTAAATTACGCGGTATATATACCGTAGTTTACACTGTTTTGTAAATGAAATGCTGTAAACTTCCATCACTTTGCTAATCATGGTCAGTGATTTCTGTACTTTTTCAGAAAAAATTTTTATTTCACACAAACCATAGAACTTTATTTTATCGATTATTTATTGTACTCTTGTTCGTATATTTATATACATAGTTGTAAAGTTTTTGTTAAAAAATCTAGTCTTTTTTTCAAAGAAACTAAACAGTTAGTAAGAATAATGACTCTGCCATTGGACGCAGGGTAAGAAACTTCAGTAACGAACTGCCTGCAGTTAAGAATGTTCGGTCAGTCATTTCACACACGCACGGATGTGATCGCCTAGATGAAGTCACAAAATTAAGCTTCCGTATCGAATGTGGTAAAGGTAAATTCCTCTCGTGTGTGTGACTGCATGGTTCCGTCGCGATGTAAATGAGGTCGTCGTTCTGGGATGTTACCCAGTGTTGATTGATAGTTACCGACGTTTCAATAGAGTCGATCTGTTCCATCTTCAAGGGTTAAGCGCTTGACCATTGAATATAGAACAGATATGCTGTCCCGCAACTTCGGTAACTATCAATCAACAATGGGTATCATCCCAGAAGGGCGAAGACGTCTTATTTTTTGCGATTGCAAATATTTATGTTAATTTGTTTCTGTAAAGGCGGTGAATGTAAATAATACCTTCTTCTGGGTTGTTATTACGAAACTTGTGCTAGAGATTCACAGACGTACAGCAAGAAGGTACTAACTATATCTTCTTTAGGAAATCAGGCTTATCTTTCACCCTGGTGATGGAAGAATAGTTTTCTGCGAAACTTCGGTACCTTTCCACTGGTCTTTGCGGCGTTACGTGCCAGAAGTCTCTTTTTTTTTTAGTGGGTTGTTGTGTTTGCTTATTTCAGATGGAACAAAAATCATCCAAGAAGCAAGGTGAATGTTGTCAGCGATTCTCGAAATTTTCTTGCTGCGGAGTTGTTTTTATTTGTTTTTGTGGTTTGGGGGGGGGGGGGGGGGGGGGGGCCCTTAGTTACCCAGCGTACAATATGCACGCGCCATATTCTCATCTGCATCCTGTCTTGCGCCACAGTATTTTTCAACACTATTTCATAAACGTCACCTTTTGCAAAATAAGTAACAACATAAAATGCGTGTTTTTATTTTCTTCTACAACTTTCGTCTGAAAAATTTCTCATTACAAGAAGAAATGAGCAAGTTACAATTATAAATATATATTGGTCCTCACATAAAGTACCAGTCATGTTTAATGGACCGTGCATCATCTTGATAGTTGAATAAAGGGAGACCAATTTGATGTCACTTGCTTTTTTATTTCATTATTTAATGCTCGACATGTTTCGGGTGTTAATACGTCCATCCTCAGGAGCTTGCGACTTATTTGATGAGTTATTTCATGGGTTGCATTGCTCTGGTTCGATGTGTGTTGGTGTTATGGTGTGGTTTGGCTGGGGTGGTGTGGTATCCAGATGCAGGCTGAAACACTAGTGCTAGTGTGGTATCCTTATGCAGTGTTTCAGCCTGCATCCGGATACCACACCACCCCAGCCAAACCACAATGTAACACCAACACACATCGAACCAGAACAATACAACCCATGAAATAACTCAACAAACAAGTCGCAAGCTCCTGAGGATGGACGTATTAACATCCGAAACATGTTGAGCAGTAAATAATGAAATAATACAGCAAGTGGCATCAAATTGATCTCTCTTTATTCAAAGTACCAGTTATTGTCAGATTTTCATGAAACAAGCATTTTCTTAAGAAATTTTTGATAGATACTCAAATATAAAATTTCATGAAAACCCACCCAGTTGGAGCCAAGTCGTTCCGTGTGGAAACAGCTGGACAGGCATGAAAAAGGTAATAGTTCCTTTTTTGCATTTTTTTGAACAGGCCTGCAAAAACTCAATATTCTACATAAGTCACATATGAGATTTTGTCCATGTGATCAGGTTTGAATGCACAGACATAATTCCAGTTAAGTGCCCACAGAGTGAGAAGCCTGAGTGGGCTCAAGAGCCTGACTGGATGCTTTGAAGAAGTGATGAATCTCATCCCTGCCATGAATCAAGCCACAACTTATAAGAATTCTAGCACACAGCCTGATCATCATGCCCAACGTAGTAACAAACAAATTTTTAGCTGCATAACAGAACTCACTTTTGTTTTCTTGATGTCCGTCACGGAAGGGACAGGAACCTCTGCCGGTTTTGGTAGCTCTGGTGTCACATCAGTTGCTCCTCCTTGCTCAGCTTCACTCCCAGAATCATCACCATCAGCAGAAACCACTACTGGCTGAGATGTCTTTGTAGCCTCTGTTTTGACTGGTGTAACTGTTGACACAGGTGTGACACTTGTGTTGGCTGCACTTTCCTGTTCTGTTGTAAGCTGTCTTATTGCTCTCTGCTGAATTTCCAAAATGTCAAGTTGCTCTAATACCGGAGACAGCCTTGATAAAGTATCTCCATCAGCAACACCTGGACAGGACAGAATTCACTTCAGTCATTTTGCTGAATGCTCACGTTAAAAGGATGGAACGTGACACACACACCACCTTTAAAACACTTTTCAATACAGCTTCGAAACATAAAAAGCAACGCCATTACAGGCCTGGAGAGACCCTGAGGGTTCCAGGAGGTTGAGGCTCCTAGATTTCAAGACAGCTGGCACATGGTGGCGGTAAGGTTGTCAGCCTTACGCACCAGTCGCTTTAACCCCCAGGAAATATTCCTGGTACTCATTTCTGTTACAGGCTGAGTCGACCCCAGGGCCATAATGCAGCCAGAAGGAATATGTCAATGAAAAATTCCAATGACACCATCAGGAATCAAACTAGCGACCTTCCAGCTTGTAGCTCGGCAATAAAAATAACCCAACAGTAACTCAGAAATAAACGTATTTTATCACGCAGTTTTACAAGATATGCAAGAAGTACGCACCGTACCATGCACATGCATCACTTACAGATTGGATGTATTACTTTTAAGTACCTGGTTTGAAGCCTGACTCAGCAGACGATGAGCCACTGCTACAGTCTTTACTGCGACTGCTGTTGTGATTTCGGTGACGATGTTTCCGATGTCGCTTGTGGTGTCGCCTATGTCTACAGTGTTCCTCTCCGCCACTACACCGATGCTTCTTCCTATGCTTCTTAAGCCCTACTGAAAGCCCGCTCTCTCCTGTCGCAGAAGCCAGCAGACGCTTCAGTTTCTCCCGTCTTCTCTTTTTCAGCCGTTTCCTCTCACGACCACTGCTACTGCTACTACTCCGATCACTCAGCTACAAAAAAAGAACAATAGTTCAACTAGTTCCAAGTGACACAGTACCCATTCTTTCATTCCCTACACCAACTGTAAACAGTATTTTTTAAAGCGACATACACAAATTAAATATCAGGTACTCATGGCAATGGTTTTCAGATTACAGTCTTCTAATACATGATCTATGTGTAGGTTACATCTCAACTACAGAACAAAATCAATGTTTCACACAATATTAAGACAAATGTGTGTAGATGCACACGACAATGGTGGCAGTCTGGATCCGAGGTACTTGCAGTAATGCCGAAGGATTTGGTTCTGTTATATTCCTTGTCACACCCGACACATTGAGCCCTTATCCTGCTAACGTGGAGAATATGATGAGCTCCTAATGATGCCAGCAGATGGGATTTAACTTGGAGTTTAAAGGGTTAAGTATAACTGTATCAAAAAACATACATAATTACTAACAGTAATCCAAAACTTTCCAGTGAGCAAGTCATGGTCCTAAAGACAGGGAAAATAAGTTTGTATAATGGGATTCATGCAGCTCACAGTTGGGTTCAGTGACAGTTCTCTGCAAACAGTAATGAACCTTGCGGTTTAACAGAAGGTGAGTATTTGCATGATCATCTTTACAACAGACAGCTTTTAAAAACAGCTTTGCTGTACACAGTTACTAAGCCATGATGTATGTTTCACCACATTTACGTCACAGCAGAGCCTACAGTAACACAAACAGAAAATTTCACTTTGTATGATGGTGTTGAGGAGAATATTTGGACCTAGGAGGGACGAGGTAATGGGGGAATGGAGTAGATTGCATAACGAGGAGCTAAATGATTTGTACTCCTCACCCAATATTGTGCGGGTGATAAAATCGAGAAGAATGAGATGGGCTGGGCACGTGGCACGTATGGGTGAGGAGGGGTGGGTGTATAGGGTCTTGGTGGGGAAGCCAGAGGGAAAGAGACCACTGGGGAGACCCAGGCGTAGATGGGTGGATAATATTAGGATGGATCTCCAGGAGGTGGAATGTGGGTATATGGACTGGATTGGGCTAGCTCAGGATAGAGACAGGTGGCGGACGCTTGTGAGTGCGGTAATGAACCTTCGGGTTCCGTGAAATGTGGGGAATTTCTTGACTAGCTGCAAACCATTTAGCTTCACAAGAAGGACTCTGCACCATGGAGTAAGTAGTAAGTAAGTAAGTAAGTAAGTA
>Ga0123354_10016004_pt1 | contig 11751 bp, 10 predicted proteins | sample TergutLab28metaG_2_FD_97872 | JGI IMG/M metagenome (GOLD analysis project Ga0123354, IMG submission 97872) | Labiotermes labralis P4 segment gut microbial communities from Petit-Saut dam, French Guiana - Lab288 P4 | ecosystem: Host-associated > Arthropoda: Insects > Digestive system > Gut ... | reverse complement strand
CATTACAAAGAAAAGGCATAATGAATAGAAATACTTTTTAAACCTAAAATCACAGTCTATTCGTCAAATTCAGTGCTTATCTTCTTTCCTCCATTTCCCACCATGATGATGCCAGTCTCCTGTGAATTAGAAACCTACTGCAAATTACAGTAACTTTCTGTTTGAAAATTAAGTGGCACAGCAAAAAGATTTGTTCCAAAAATGCTGTTTCCGATGAGCGTTCGTTGTAACGGCACCGCTCTTCGTGTCTGTTCTTTTGAAGAAAAATCTTTTCGGAACCCCTCTTTGCAGGAAGATTCGTTTGACTTTTATTGACCAATATCGGCGTCGTCAATACTGTCACATTTATCTATGAAAAAAGATGATTCGTGCTAAGTGACCAAATGAAGGACGACATACAGATCGAAGAAGAAGCCAACGTCAAGAACATAGTGGACATTGCCGCTACCATAGGCCTTAAGCCGGAAGACATCGACCAATACGGGAAATATATCGCAAAGGTACCGCTTGAAGTCCTTTCGAGGTTCGACAACAACAAGAACGGGAAACTGATCCTTGTCACAGCGGTGACGCCCACTCCGGCCGGAGAGGGAAAGACCGTGACCACCATCGGCCTTATCCAGGGACTCAGCCGCATCGGCAAAAAAGTGGTCGGCGCGCTCAGAGAGCCGTCTGTCGGCCCGACGTTCGGCGTGAAAGGAGGGGCTACGGGGGGCGGTTATTCCCAGGTCTACCCGATGTGGGATATCGACCTTCATTTTACCGGCGATATTCACGCCGTATCTTCCGCGCACAACCTGCTGTCGGCCATACTGGAGAACAATCTGGTAAGGGACAACCCCCTGAGGATAGATCCGTCAAGGATAGTCCTGAAGAAGACCATGGATATGAACTGCCGCGAGCTGAGGCAGATCGTGGTCGGCCTCGGCGGGGGAAAGACATCCGGCGGCGTGCCCCACGAAAGCGGTTTCCTGATCACCTCCGCGTCGGAGATATCGGCGATACTCGCTCTTGCAACAGACTACAAGAACCTTAGGGAAAGGATCGAGAAGATGGTCGTTGCCTACACCTACACCGGGGAAATGGTAACTGTAAAGGACCTCGGATGCGCCGGCGCAATGATGATATTGCTCAAAGATGCGCTGAAACCGAATCTCGTTCAGACATTGGAGGGCCAGCCTGTGTTCGTTCATGGGTTCCCGTTCGCCAACATCGCGCACGGGAACAACAGCGTGCTGGCAACGAAATATGCCATGAAACTCGGAGATTATGCGGTGACGGAAGCAGGGTTCGCCGCGGACCTGGGCGGAGAGAAGTTCCTAGACATAGTGTGCAGGCAGGCCGGGATATCTCCGGACTGCGCCGTGATAGTTGCGTCAGTCAAAGCGCTCATGACCCACGGCGGAGCCAAACTCGAAGATCCCGCCACTTTGACAAAGGAAGCTTTGACAAAGGGGCTGTCCAACCTTGACAAGCACATAGAGAACGTGAAAGGATACGGCGTTCCTGTGATAGTATCCATCAACCACTTCTCGTTCGACGATCCGGAGCATATGCAGCTGCTGCGCGACCACTGCAAAGAGGTCGGCGCGGAGTGCGTCCAATCCGATGCGTTCATGGACGGCGGACCAGGAGCCGAGGAGCTTGCCAGAAAGGTCGTGGAGGTCCTTGAGAAAGGAGAGAAGAATTTCAAAATGCTCTATGAGGACGACATCCCGCTCAAGAAGAAGATCGAGAGCGTCGCGACCAAGATCTACGGCGCGGACGGCGTGATCTATTCCGGGCAGGCAGATAAGACCCTTAAGGACCTTGAGGAGAAAGGGTACGGGAACCTTCCGATCTGCATAGCGAAGACGCAGTATTCGCTTTCCGACGTGGCAGAGCTGAGAGGAGCGCCGAAAGGCTGGAAGCTCAGCGTAAGAGAGGTCGCTCTTTCCGCAGGAGCAGGGTTCGTGGTGCCTATCTGCGGCACAATGATGCTGATGCCCGGACTCTCAAAAGTACCTGCGGCGATGAAAATGGACCTTACCGATGACGGAAAGGTCAGAGGGCTGAAATAACCTCATCATCCTTCATGTCATACCAGCGGCCGGCCTCTTCCTTATCCACGGGTACGCCGTCCCCTGTGTCGTACATGTTCCCAAGAAGTATCTGGGCGCCCCTGTGCCTGTTCATAGCGGCGGAAGTAAGCCAGTCCAGGGCCCTCTCGGTGCTCTTCTCGACACCGTACCCGACCTTGTACAGCTGCCCCAGTATGAACTGTGCTTCGGAATGGCCTGACTCGGCGGACATCGTGAACCATTTGACTGCCGCCGGCAGATCCTTTTCGTTCCCGTTCCCGTCAAAATAGATCAATCCAAGCTCGTATTGGGCCCGCGGGTCACCCATCAGCGCAGGAGTGTTCAGATAAGTGATGGCCTTTTTGACATCCTTCTCTGCTCCGTAACCTTTGCTGTACATCTTACCCAGAAAGTACATCGCGCTCATATTCCCGCCTTCGGAGGCGCGTTCGAACCAGAATCTTGCTGCGGGCAGGTCCTTTTTGACCCCCTGTCCCCTTGAATAAAGAAGGCCCAGATAGAATTCCGCCTCCGGGGACCCCTTGTTTGCGCTGACAGAAAGTATCGAGAAAGCAGAACTGTAATTCTTCTCCGATTTAGTTCTGACTATGAACTTTGCCCATTCTAAAGGCTCCATCTGACTTTCGAACGGAATGCCAGAGTCCTCGCGCATGGACAGCAATTATCTCAAACGATTAAAAACTTTTATGTTTTGCATAATTTGGTTTATAAGTGATGGGCGGACGATGCGTCTAGTACTCTTTTTATACCGTTTTTGAAGTAATAAACTAAAATAAAGAGGAGAACCCCCTTTCTGGCAACGTTTACATTTTCTTTTTGTAAATATAGCGAATGATGTAAAAGCTCCCCATCCCCAGCAGGAAAATGCCAAGCAAGAGCCACATTGCCATGTAGTCCATCAGTAAGAGCATAAAAAATGACACCGCCCAACATGACATTACGGTTATGTCGAACGCCTTTGCTTTTGCTTTGTCATTTATCATGCGGTTGCGTTCATCGTTCAATTCCAGATTCCATCCTATGGCCCACATGGAGACCTTATTTTTCTTAGAAATCTTTACTGAGCAATAAACCCCCAAAATGCACCCCGAGAGTCCTATCATATAGCCTATTTGAGATAGATTGTGTCCAAGGTCACTTTTTCTAAAATAAGCATCCCAATCTATGCTGCCGGGATCTGCAATAATATCCTCTACCGAAGGCATGTTGCTGATTGAGATGTAGTTCCCTATGCTGACTAGGGCAATCCCTGCAAAAAACGCTGCAAATGCAACGAGCAGGTACATCTTATGTCTGTCCATTATTACCCCTCTCCCTCTTCGTAAAGGAACATCTCCTCGATGGACATCTCAAAGAACTTGGCTATCTTGAAAGCCAGAACTATGGACGGGTTGTACCTGCCGTTCTCTATCGACCCTATTGTTTGGCGTGTCACTTCCAGCGCTGCGGCCAGATCCTCCTGTCTGATGCCCCGCTGTTTCCGGATCTCTTCGAGTCTGTTCTTCAAGCCACCACTCCGCTCGTGGAAAGTTTGCTTTACATTATGATTGTGAAACGAGTATATGAATGTTAAGTTTGCTTTACATTGTTGGTGCTGCTTTTTTCATCCGTGCCATGGGAAAGCAGCATCGCTCTGCAGCCTGTTCTTTAGCTAAAATGATAAATATGTTACACATACGGTAAAGCTGATGCAACCAGAGAGGGATGACAGCATTGTTTGTTCTGCAGCGCGCTCGCACATGGACTGTGCGTCACCGGGATACGACCTGAGCAAAGCGGCGGAGATATTAGAGAAGCTGTCCTCGGACGGCAACAGCGAAGCCCAGTATCTTTATTCTCTGTTCCTCCTGACCGGGACGTCCGCCGCCAGGGACGAGGCGGCCGCAAAGGACCTCTTGGCAAGATCTGCCGCCTCCGGATGCGGCGATGCCGCTTTGATGCTGGAAGAGATCAAAAGGAACGGCGGCGCAGACGGGATGGACGAACTTTTTTCCCTTAAGCTCAGGGGCGAGGAGAGGGATACCGACGCCTGCAGAGAACTGTTCGCCATCTACTCGGACGGAGAGCCCCCGGTAAAAAAAGACCACAGGACAGCCGTCAGGTGGTATACTGTGTGCGCGGAGGAAGATGATGTCCACGCCCAGAACATAGTAGGCTTCATGTACCTCATGGGAAAGGGAGTAAAGAAAGACCAGGACAAAGCCTTGTACTGGCTGAAAAAAGCGGTCGAGAACGGCAGCGCGGAAGCCATGTGCCATATCGGAGAGATGTACGAGGCCGGCCTCTGCGGGGCAGAAGCGGATGCGAAACAGGCCGCTTATTGGTATAAGCTCGCCGCGGACGCAGGCAATGCGGACGCCCAGTACTCTCTGGCCGCGATGCATTCTGTCCCAAAGACAAAAACTTACGATCCGGCCAAGTCCGCTGCGTATCTCGAGAAGGCCGCTTCACAGGGGCACGGCGAGGCCCAGTATCAGCTGGGCATGATGTACGCCTACGGAAAAGGCGTAAAAAGGAACGAGACCCGGGCGATAAGCCTCATGGAAGCCTCCTGCGGGTCCGGGTTCCAGCAGGCAATGGTGGATTACGCGACGATGAGGCTCGAGGGAGAAGTGCTGAAGCAGGACCTTAAGATCGCCGCCGAGTGGTTCGAGAAGGCCGCTGCATCCTGCAACGGATATGCGCAGTATGCATTGGCCTGCATGTACGGGGGCGGCAACCATTATAAAAAAGACGACAAAATGGCCGCGAAGCACTTCACGGAAGCGGCAGAGATGGGAGAGGTCAACTCGCAGTACTGTCTTGGATGCATGTACTATGAAGGAAGAGGCGTAGAGAAGAGCGAGAAAGAGTCGGCGGTATGGTTCGGGCAGGCGGCCGAACAGGGACACCCCGGCGCAAAAGCGTTCCTGGGCATGCTGTACGTGACCGGGTCTGGAGTGGAGCAGGACATCGACGGGGGGATGGAACTTCTCAACGAATCGGCTGATTCTGGGTACTTTGAGGGGCAATATTACCTTGGAAAAGTGTACATGGACGGGAAGTACGTAAAAAGAAATATACCTCGTGCAAAAAGATACCTATCATTGGCTGCGAGACAGGGAGACCCTGACGCAAAAGCCCTTCTCGAGAAGATAAAGGCCGAGAAGCTACACTGAAGGGATGACAGATGGCAAAAAGGACGATATTTCACGATGCGGAGACGGGAAACCCGTATGCTAGGCTGGGCCTTGCCTACATGTACCATCACGGGAAGAATATCGATCCTGACGCGGAACTTGCGATGAAGTGGTATGCCAAATCAGCAGAAGCTGGATGTTCAAGGGCAAAATGGGAACTTGCAAAAATATTCAGGGATGGAACGCTGAACAGGAAAGACAGCAAGATGTTCATCCACTATCTCAAAGCCGCAGCCGAATCCGGGGTCCCGGAGGCAAAGATCGAACTGGGGTTCGCTCTTCTCTCCGGTACATATCTGGATAGGGACGAAGCGTCCGCGTTCGGGTGGATGCATTCCGCGGCGTACCAAGAGAGCGCGATGGCGCAGTTCATGACCGGATATTTGTACGGAAAGGGGATCGGCACAGTTCAGGATATCTCCGAACGGGAGCAATGGTATGCAAAGGTGGGACTGAGAGGCGACGGAGAATTATTCTATTGGATAGGCCGGAACTTTGAATACGGATTGTTCAACATCGAAGAGGACCTCTTTGAAGCCGGCAGATGGTATAAGATGGGGGCGGACATGGGGCACGAGAAATGCCTCATTAGCTGGCAGTCGCTGCTTTCTGCCATTGATTGCAAAGAGATCGACACCCTGGAAGAAAGAGAGACGAGGCTTATGAACACCGACGTCGAAAAGGAAAAACTCGCACGCGAGCATTCACTCATTGCTGCGGACAGGTTCTTTGAGGAAGGGGACGAGGAGAGTGCTTATGACCATTACAGCCTGGCAGCAGAACTCGGCAACCCCGACGCTATGTTCGCTTTGGCGATGATGCACCACGCCGGAATATTCGTTAAGAGGAGCGACAAAACGGCCATCGAACTTTTGACAAAAGCATCCGTCGCAGGATCTGAGGATGCACAGTTCATATTGGGCACCCTTTACGAGGAGGGAAGGGGCGTGAAGAAAAACCTGGACAATGCCCTGAAATACTACACGATGGCGGCTGCGAACGGTTTTCTGGCAGCATATTACAGGCTGAGCCTCTACATGGAGCATCCGGAGATACATGTCCGGAACTCGGCAGTTGTCGTGAGGTGATCGTTTGGGCTTCAAGGAGGTCCAGGATGCCGCGTCCGGCGGCGATCCCCACGCGCAAAATGCGATGGGGTACATGTACTTTGACGGGAACGGCGTGCAGAAGGACCTTGATAAAGCGTTCATTTGGTTCCGGATGTCCGCAAAGCAGGGGGACCCCGAAGGACAATGCAACATGGGGTACATGCTCACGCACGGGCTCGGCGCCTATCAGGATGTTGATAAAGCGTTCGGGCTGTACAAATCTTCTGCTGAACAGGGATACGTGAGGGCGCAATTCAACCTCGCGCACATGTATTCCGAAGGCCTTGGGACAGAGCAGGATTGGAACGAAGCCCTGAAATGGTACACGAAAGCCGCCGAGAACGGCAACCTCGCAGCGCACTACAGGATAGGCGTGATGAAAGAGGAGGGCAGAGGGATACCGGCGGACGAGGCGGAAGCTGCGAAAATATTTGCTGAGTGCGCGGAGATCGGGCACTCAAAGGCAAGATTCAGGCTCGGGATGATGGTCTTCGACGGAAGAGGGGCGAAGAAAGACCCCGACAAAGCGGCGAAGATACTCGTCAAGGCCGCGGAGGAAGGGAGCTCCGAGGCCATGCTGCAGCTTGGAAAGATGTCGCTTAGCGGAGAAGGCATGGTAAAAAGCGAGAATAACGCCTTCAAATGGTTCACGAAGGCAGCCGCAAGAGGCAGCGAGGACGCAAAAAGAATTATCGAAGGACGTTCACGATAAGATTTGAAAGATCAATGTAGGTTTTCGGAGGATGCATGAATGAATAAAGTAGCGCTTATCACTGGAACAACGAGCGGCATCGGGTATGCTCTGTGCGAAAGGCTCGCGAAGGAAAAGACGGACCTGGTCTTGGTATCCCGCAATGAAGAAAAACTTCTGAAACAACAGGAACACTTAGAGCACGGTTTTGGGGTGAAGGTGTGGACCATCCTGCAGGACCTGGAGGCGCCGGACGCATCTAAGAACGTCTATGAAGAACTATGCAAACTGAATGTCAATGTCGACTATCTCATTCAGAACGCAGGATTCGACCAGTCCGGAAAATTCATTGGAACGGATATCAAAAAAGAGTTGGGCATGATACAGCTGCATACCGTCTTCGTTACCGAACTGACCAAACTGATCTTGCCGGACATGGTGGCGCGGAAGAGCGGGAAGATCCTTTTCGTTGGTTCAACGGCTTCGTACATTCCATGCCCGCAGAGCGCCGTTTATTCCGCTACGAAATCATATGTGCTCTTCTTCTCCAAAGCCCTCAGAGTGGAACTTAAAGGGACCGGCGTGACAGCTACGGCACTCTGCCCCGGCGCAACGAGGACGAACTTCGCTGAAACGGCAGACCTCTTGGGGGCGCCCGTGTTCAGCAGGTTTGTGATGGAGCCGGAGAAAGTGGCAGATGCCGGGTACAGGAGCATGATGAAAGGGAAAGCGAAACACATCCCGGGGATGTACAATAAGCTCCTGGTATTCTCCTCAAGGGTCTTCCCTGCAGCGGTCGTCGATCATTTCTCTGCAAAGGCGTTCGCAAAACGAACGTGATGTGCCGCAAAGTGATTACTGATCTTTTTTGAATTCGCTCGGCGAGCCCGGAGGGAACTTCCCTCCCGCCGCCAGTTCGAAGTGGAACTTTGTTATGCCGAGGTCGATCATGTTCGTTTTTCCGGGTGAGATCTCCGCTGAAACTGTTCCGTCAGCGTAGCTGAACCTGGTCTTCTGGCTGTTGCGGGCGGTAGGTGCGAACTGCACCGCTTTCACGGCCGACGTTACCCACTCTGGGACGTTGGTATTGCCGTTGAGGAATTCTGAGATGCTCCTTGTCTTGCGGTGGGGGGCGTCCGGTATCCCGGCCGGTTCGCTCATCTCTTCTGCGCCGTAGCCGACTGGTATCCCGCAGACGATGGTCTCATCGTTCTTTACATTAAGCGATGGGCTTTTGCTGTTGAAAGTAAAAGCGATGACCCAGCATGTGCCCAGCCCTAAGGAAGTGGCCTCAAGCACTATCTGTTCCCCGTAATACCCGCATTTCTCATGCAGATCGGGGTCGTCCGTTTTTCCCTTGACCGCTATCACCGAACGGACATTCTTGAACATGAACGACTTGAAAGAACGGAAGGCGTCGCTGTCCTCGATGAGCTCCATTGTCAGCCCCGATGTTTCATTCAGTGCGGAAATGGATCTTCGGAGGGCGTCGATCTTGTCCTGTTCGATGTGTTTTTCGAGATATTTTCTTACGGCTCGTCTTTTCCAAACCGCATTGTAAAGGTCCTTGTTTTCCATTTTTATGCCTCTTTCCTTTTACTTCCGCCCACCATCACAAGATACGCGAGCAGCGCTTCGAGCTGTATCCTTTCGTTGCTTCCTTCCACGATCCTGAACTCGATCTCTCCGGTCTTATCCATCAGCCTTACCTTTTCGGAGTCGGTGATGCTGAGGTCAAAGAAGGAAGAATGTATCTGTCTTATGATGTCCTGCCCGGACAGGCCGTACTTTATCATTACGTTGTCCAGCATATCCCTGGCGCCGACGAAGTTCCCGGTCAGTGCCGTCTCCAGCATCTTTTTCACCTCTTCCGGTTTGGCAAGACCTGTGGTCTGGTAAACGACATCCAGGGTTATCTGTTTCCCGAGGGAGGCAGCGACCTGCAGAGAGTTGACGGCGCGCCTCATATCTCCTCTTGCGACATGGACAAGGCCCTCCAAGGCATCATCGTCTATCTTTATGCACTCGTTAGCGATTATTCTCTTAAGATAACCTTCAACGTCCTCTTTGGAAAGCGGGCTGAACCTGAACACGGCGCATCTTGATTGTATCGGATCGATGATCTTTGATGAGTAGTTGCATGAGAGAACGAAACGGCAGACCTTGGAGTATTTTTCCATCGTGCGCCTCAGGGCCGCCTGTGCATCGGAGGTTAGGGCGTCCGCCTCATCCATGAACAGGATCTTGAACTCGGCCTTCCCGAGGGGAGCGGTCCTTGCAACTTCTTTTATCTTTCCTCTGACAACATCTATTCCCCTTTCGTCGGAAGCGTTCAGTTCTACGAAGTTCCCTTTCCATTCCTCGCTGAACATCCCTCTCGCCAGAGCTATGGCGCATGTCGTCTTCCCCGTACCGGCGGGGCCTGCGAGCAGGAGGTGCGGCATGTTGCCGGAAGAAACATAGGCCTTCATTCTCTCAGTGATGTGTTTCTGACCTACTACTTCGTCAAGAGTCTTCGGTCTGTACTTCTCGGTCCAAATCTCGCTCATGGAAACGATTCTCTATAGCATACATAACGGATAAACATTTTCTGTTTTTCTTTGGGTTCCCTGCTGCGGTACGGGTCCCGCTCTTGCTAACCAGCCCTTCCGAACAGCGTTGCGGCGCCTCCGGGCCCGCCTCATTGATGCCGGCGTAGTGCCGACCTGGGGGGGCTCGGAGTTTTTTTCTTGACGGGAGGTGCTGGATATGTGCACCTTGCGCTACGGGCGTGACTATCAATAAATACACACGAGCTGATTTTTATTCGGTGCTCACATGCCGAGGTCACACTTCAAAACGGCACAGGAAGAGTCCGATGCCGTATTATCCATTGCAAAAAAATATTACGAACGGGCGTATCCTTTCATCGAACCTTTATCAAAGGATGATTTTGACAGAGCCATTAACTGGAAGCCTTCTTTTAACGGGAAAACGAAGGATCACGTTCTGGCAACATCCCTTTCCCGCGAGGGGGCCGTTATCGCCGCTCTTGTAAAAGCGCCCAACCTTACGCTCGCTTTGGCCTGCGCAGTCTTCGACATCGCCTCGGACGACAGGACGGCCGCTCTGAACTTGGGATCTGCCATTGCATTGTACCATGACAACAGCGCCAACCCTGCTGTACGCGCCCAAAGAGAGGAGATATACGCAGACGCCGAGACCGTCCTGTTCTATTCTTTGAACATTTCAATGGTGAACTCCGAATACAGCGAAGGCAGCCTCGAGCCGCTCGTGACCCTCGGCAACCTGTATCTGGACATGGGAAGATACGAGGATGCCAAAGAGATGTTCGAGACCGCGCTCCGTGTAAGCCCGGACCACCTGCCGGCGCTGGACGGCATGATGTTGTATTACATGCTTACAAAAAAGCCGCAGCAGGCGGCCATGACTGCGGCCACCGCTCAGAAAAGACCGTCTGAGATAGGGAAAGCGGCAAATGATATCGATGATAACGTCCGCCCTGCCGGAGGGCAGGAAGGGGGCTTATCCTCCGAAGAAGAGATGGAGGCCCTCATGGACAAGCTGGCCGAGGTCGAAGTGGTCTCATACGCTGACCTTTTCAAGAACGTGGATGCAGCGTATGCCGAAAGGATAAGAAAAAGCCTGAATGCTATCAAAGATAAGATGACCTTTACAGTGCCCGATGTCTCGATGCTTACTCAGTACACGAACGTCGATGAGGGCAATTATCAGCACGTCGCGGCGGCGATGAGAGCTGTCGGACAGGAAATTGAAACGCTTATGCCTTATCTCTCACGTGTTACGAACGAGCAACTTGTCGACGGAGCGGGAAAGATAGACAATGTTGGATTCAATATCAAAGTAGGCGGCATGAACCTCTCGGACCTTATGCGGGACGCGGTGGCGAACCCTCAGAGATACAAGGACGCCAACCTGCCGAAAGCCACTGTGGATATGGGTTCGATCATGGGTTTTGCCAACGACGCAATGGCCAGCGCCGCCATGTTTATGAAGGGAGATTTCAGCAAAGATACGTTCAGGCCATTAGCGCGGGCCGACCCGCTTATCGCCGTCATGGGGATCGATCCGTTCGAATACGCCAACTCTTTGGATGTTTTGGTCCAGCAGTACAACATTGCGCCGTTCAAGAGAAAGCTCAACACTCTCTGCGCATATCTCTCCGCGGTCAACGGAAAAGCTGCGTCGGTGATCGGAGATGTAAGAATGACCTGGGCGAGGGAGAATATGAAGATCATCGAGGCTGAGACTGAAGCGGAAAACAAACTCAACGATTGGTTCGTAAAGGAAACGGAACGCGACGGTTACACCGAGAGGATATTATTGGAGTACAAGCTTAGAACTCACGATATCCACAGGGACTTCTATCCCCGATACAACCATTGTGCGAGCCCGTATTGGCATCAGGCAACCCAGGCCGCCGCGGTGGCATACAAAAAATTAGAAAAATACCTGCCCAAGATGTATAAGGAGATCATGACGCACATCGCCGCCATCTCCGACCCGAAAGTGCGGGACACACAGGAGCGCAGATTGAATCACGCAGTGATCACTGCCGTCCATGGCGGCATAACAAACCTGCTGGGTGCATACGGTCTCGGAGGTTTCCACGACACCAGGACGTGCACCTGCGATCTGGAAGAGCTTAAGGATATACGTGCCAGACTTAT
>Ga0123354_10016001_pt1 | contig 11752 bp, 11 predicted proteins | sample TergutLab28metaG_2_FD_97872 | JGI IMG/M metagenome (GOLD analysis project Ga0123354, IMG submission 97872) | Labiotermes labralis P4 segment gut microbial communities from Petit-Saut dam, French Guiana - Lab288 P4 | ecosystem: Host-associated > Arthropoda: Insects > Digestive system > Gut ... | reverse complement strand
CGCCGGTGACGTTCAAAAAGGTTTCCTGCTGGCCGGCAAACGAGGCGTCGGGCAGGTCCTCGGCGGTGGCCGACGAGCGCACGGCAAAGCTGGCCTCGGCCCGCCCGGCGGACAGGGTGGCGAAGGCGGCGCGCACGGCCTGCTCCAGGTCCGCCGGAAAGGGCTGGCTTTCGACCCAGCCGCGAATCTCGGCGCCGGCCTCGGCCAGGGCGCGCACGTCGTCGCAGTCCAGCGCGGCCAGCCGCCGGCTGATGCGCCCGTCCAGCCCGTCGTGGGCCAGGAAGCGGCGGAACGCGTGCGCCGTGGTGGCAAAGCCGGTGGGCACGCGCACGCCCTTCGGCAGTTGGGAAATCATCTCGCCGAGGCTGGCGTTCTTGCCGCCGACTACCTCGACATCGGTCATCCTGAGTTGCTCGAAAGGCACGACCAGGGCGGTCGGCTCGAAAAGTGCGGACATGGGAAAGCTCCAGAGATTGAAAAACCGGGGGCGCGGCGGGCACGGTTGGGCGGCGCTGTCGTTGCGCGGCATGAGAACGGGGCGCGCTGGCACATGGTGCATGATTGTAGGGATGGTCACCACGCCCGCCACCCCGTCCGCCGCCATGCCCGATCGCACCGTTTTCTTCGTCTCCGACGGCACCGGCATCACCGCCGAAACCTTCGGCAACGCCATCCTGGCGCAGTTCGACTTCAAGCTGCACCGCGTGCGGCTGCCGTTCATCGACACGCCCGACAAGGCGCACCAGGCGGTGCGCCAGATCAACCACGTCTGCGAGGTGGAAGGCAAGCGCCCGCTGGTGTTCAGCACCCTGGTGGCGATGGACGTGCTGGCCATCCTGCGCGAGCACTGCCGCGGCATGCTGCTGGACATGTTCGGCACCTTCGTGGAGCCGATTGAGCACGAGATCGGCATCAAGAGCCACCACCGGGTGGGGCGCTTTTCGGACGCCAGCAAGAGCAAGGCCTACCACGACCGCATCGACGCCATCAACTACAGCCTGTCGCACGACGACGGCCAGAGCCACCGCGACTTGGCCGGCGCCGACGTGATCCTGGTCGGCGTCAGCCGCAGCGGCAAGACGCCCACCAGCCTGTACCTGGCCATGCAGCACGGCCTGAAAGTGGCCAACTACCCGCTGATCCCGGAAGATTTCGAGCGCCGCCAGCTGCCGCCGGCGCTGATGCCGCACCGCAAGAAATTGTTCGGCCTGACCATCGCCCCCGAGCGGCTGGCCGAGATCCGCGCCGAGCGGCGCCCCAACTCGCACTACGCCAGCCTCGAAAGCTGCCGCCGGGAAGTGTCCGAGGCCGAGGCCATGATGCGGCGCGCCGGCGTGCGCTGGCTGTCGACCACCACCAAGTCGATCGAGGAGATCGCCGCCACCGTCCTGCAGCAATTGCAGCCGGGCTATTGATACTCTGCGTAGAATGAGCGTTCGAGGCCGCCGCGGTGGCGGCCTCAGGTTCCACAAGGAGCGACCCAAGGAATGAACGACCGCTTGCAACCCCTGTCCTACGCCGACGCCGCCAACGGCGTCCTCGCGAACCAGGCGCAACGCAACCGGGTCCTGCGCAACACCTACTGGCTGCTGGCGCTGAGCCTGCTGCCGACGGTGTTGGGCGCCTGGATCGGCGTCAGCACCGGCATCACGCGCAACCTGACCGGCGGCGTCGGGCTGATCGTGTTCCTGGCCGGCGCCTTCGGCCTGATGTACGCGATCGAGAAAACCAAGAACTCCGCCGCCGGCGTGCCGGTGCTGCTGGCCTTCACCTTCTTCATGGGCCTGATGCTGTCGCGCCTGATCGGCGCCGTGCTGGGCATGAAGAACGGCGGCCAACTGGTGATGACCGCCATGGGCGGCACCGCCGGCGTGTTCTTCGTCATGGCCAGCCTGGCCAGCGTCGTCAAGCGCGACCTCTCCGGCCTGGGCAAATGGCTGACGGTGGGCGCGCTGGTGATCTTCGTCGGCGCCATCGTCAATGTGTTCGTCGGCTCCACCATCGGCATGCTGGTCATCAGCACGCTGGTCATCGGCGTGTTCAGCCTGTTCATGCTGTACGACCTCAAGCGGGTGATCGACGGCGGCGAAACCAACTACATCAGCGCCACGCTGGCACTGTACCTGGACCTGTTCAACGTGTTCCAGGGCCTGCTGTCCCTGCTGGGCCTGACCAGCAGCGACTGATCCGAGCGCGCCTGTCGGCTCATTCCCCCAGGTAGGCCGCGCGCACCTTGGGATCGTGCAGCAGCTCGCGGGCCGGGCCTTGCAGCGTCAGTTCGCCCGACTCCAGCACGTAGCCGCGCTGGCTGGTTTCCAGCGCCAGGCGAGCGTTTTGCTCGATCAGCAAAATGGTCACGCCCTGGCGGGAAATGTCCTGGATGGTCTCGAAAATCTTGTCCACCATGATGGGCGCCAGGCCCATGGTCGGCTCGTCGAGCAGCAGCAGTTGCGGGCGCGAGAGGATGGCGCGGTTCATGGCCAGCATCTGCTGCTCGCCGCCGGACAGGGTGCCGGCGGTCTGGCGGCGGCGCTCGGCCAGGCGCGGAAAGCGCTGGTAGACCTGCTCCAGCTCCTGCGCCACGGCGGCCTTGTCGCGGCGGCTGTAGGCGCCCATGTACAGATTTTCCTCGATGGTCAACTGCGGGAAGATGCCGCGCCCCTCGGGCACCATGACCAGGCCCTGGCGCACCATGCCGTGCACCGGCTGCCCGGCCAGATCCTGGCCCTTGTAGCGGATGCTGCCACCGGCCAGCGGCACCAGGCCGCAGATGGCGCGCAGCGTGGTGCTCTTGCCGGCGCCGTTGGCGCCGATCAGCGCCACCAGTTCGCCGGGGCCGACGTGCAGGCTGAGCCGGCGCACGGCGCGGATGCCGCCGTAGGCGACGTCGACGTCGCGCAGTTCCAGCAGGGGAGACGGGGAAACGGTGTCTTCAGCCATGGCGCGGCTCGGGTTCTTTCTGGCCGGCGTCGGGGCGCAGGCGCGGGTCCTGGGCGGCGCCCTGGCCCAGGTAGGCTTCGATCACGCGCGGGTCGCGCTGCACGTCGCGCGGCTGGCCGTGGATCAGCACCTGGCCGTATTCCAGCACCAGCACGCGGTCGCAGATGTTCATGACCAGTTTCATGTCGTGCTCGATCAGCAGCACGGTCATGCCGTCGTCGCGGATTTTCTCGATCAGCGCGCGCAGCACCACGGTTTCCGCCGGGTTCATGCCGGCGGCGGGTTCGTCCAGCGCCAGCAGCCGGGGCTCGGTGGCCAGCGCGCGGGCGATTTCCAGCCGGCGCTGGTCGCCGTAGGACAGGGAGGACGCCACTTCGTTGGCGACGCGGGCGATGCCCACGTAGTCCAGCAGTTGCAGCGCGCGCGCCTCGATGCGCGCCTCCTCCTGGCGCGTGGCGCGGTCGCGCAGCACGGCGCCCAGCAAGCCGGCGCGGCTGCGCAGGTGCTGGCCGATCATCACGTTTTCCAGCGCCGTCAGGCTGGCGAACAGGCGGATGTTCTGGAACGTGCGCGCCAGGCCCCGGGCCGCGATCTGGTGCGGCTTCAGGCGCGTCAGCTCCACGCCCTGAAAGCGGCAACTACCCGCCTCGGGGACGTACAGCGCGGTCATCACGTTGAACAGCGTCGTTTTACCGGCGCCATTGGGACCGATCAGGCCGAAGATCTCGCCTTCGCCGATCTCGAAACTCACGTCCTGGAGCGCCTGCACGCCGCCAAAGCGCTTGGACAGGCCCCGGGCCACCAACAGCGGCGCGCTCATGCCTGCCGCTCCCGCGCCCGGTGCAGTTCGCGCCGGCGCACCGCCGAGGGCCACAGGCCTTCGGGACGCAGGGTCATCACCGCCACCAGGGCGATGCCGAACAGCAGCATGCGGATGGCGTCCGGGTCCACCACCACGTCGCCGAACAGGCTCTGCTGCAGCGGCACCACGACGCTGCGCAGAACTTCGGGAAACACCGACAGCAGCAGCGCGCCCGCCACCACGCCCAGCACGTGGCCCATGCCGCCCAGCACCACCATGCACAGGATGGAAATGGACTCGCCCAGGCCAAAGCTCTCGGGGCTGACGAAGCCCTGCATCGACGCGAACAGGCACCCGGCCACGCCGCCGAAGCTGGCACCCATGCCGAACGCCAGCAGCTTGATGTTGCGGGTGTTGATGCCCATGGCCTTGGCCGCCACTTCGTCCTCGCGCACGGCCTCCCAGGCGCGGCCAATGCGGGAGTTTTGCAAGCGGATGCAGACGAAGATGATCAGCAGCACCAGCGCCATCAGCAGGTAGTAATACTTTTCGGGGCCGGTGATGCGGTGACCCAGGATGATTTCGGGGCGGCCCAGCGCCCAGTCGCCGATCTTGAAGCTGTCGATGCGGTTGATGCCCTGCGGGCCGTTGGTGATGTTGACCGGCGCATCCAGGTTGTTCATGAAGATGCGGATGATCTCGCCAAAGCCCAGCGTCACGATGGCCAGGTAGTCGCCGCGCAGCTTGAGCACCGGGAACCCCAGCGCCACGCCGGCCAGCGCGGCCAGCAGCACGCCCGCCGGCAGCACGGCCCAGAACGGCAGGTGCAGGTTGAAGTGCGGCGAGGCCAGCAGCGCCCAGACATAGGAGCCCACCGCGTAGAAGGCGATGTAGCCCAGATCCAGCAGGCCGGCAAAGCCGACCACGATGTTCAGGCCCAGGGCCAGCATCACGTACAGCAGGGCGAAGTTCAGGATGCGGATCCAGCCCTGGCCGACGCTGGCGCCCAGCAAAAAGGGCAGCGCCAGCAGCACGGCGCCGATGGCGAAGGCGCCCAGCCAGACCCGGGCCGGCGTGGCGCGGCGGCTCGTGCTCATGCGCGGTCTCCCGAACGCTCGCCCAGCAGGCCGGAGGGGCGCAAGATCAGCACCACCACCAGCACGATGAAGCTGAACACGTCCTGGTAGTGGCTGCCGAAGACGCCGTTGGTGAGTTGGCCGACGTAGCCCGAGCCCAGCGCCTCGATCAGCCCCAGCAGCAAGCCGCCCAGCATGGCGCCGCCCAGATTGCCGATGCCGCCCAGCACGGCGGCGGTGAACGCCTTCAGGCCCAGCATGAAGCCCATGGTGTACTGGGCCACGCCGTAATAGACGACCACCATCACCCCGGCCAGCGCGGCCAGCGCCGAGCCGATGAGAAAGGCCGCCGAGATCACCGTGTTGATGTTCACGCCCATCAGGCCGGCCACCTCGCGGTTCTGGGCCGTGGCGCGCATGGCCATGCCCAGGCGGGTCTTGTGCACCAGCAACAGCAGGGCCGCCATGATGAGCGCGGCGCCCAGCATGATGGCGATCTGCGTCATGCTCAGCCGGGCCTCGCCGATCTGGTAGACCACCGGCTCGACGATGTGCGGAAAGCTCAGGTAGTTGCGGCCCCAGAGCATCATGGCCGCGTTCTGGATCACGATCGATACGCCGATGGCCGTGATCAGCGCGGCCAGGCGGGGGGCGCGGCGCAGCGGGCGGTAGGCCACGCGCTCGGCGGCCCAGCCGATGGCCATGCACAGCGGCACCGAGGCCAGCAGCGCCAGAGCCAGCGCCATGAAGATCGACACCTCGCCGAAATAGCCCGCCAGGCCCAGCACGGCGCTGGTGGCGGCCATCGCGCCGACCATGACCACGTCGCCGTGGGCGAAGTTGATCAGGCCGATGATGCCGTACACCATGGTGTAGCCCAGCGCGACCAGCGCATACACGCTGCCCGAGGTCAGGCCGTTGATGATTTGTTGCAGAAAAATGTCCATGAGGCGCGCTGAGCTGCCGGGTTGGCAGGGAAAAACGTGCGGGGCGGCGAGCTTATTCCATTTCGCATTCAAGACCCAAGCCGTTCAGGCCGAGCCCTGAGCCTGTCGAAGGGGCGGAGCCCGAACGGTGGGTTGCCGAATGAATGCCCATTACGAATTATTCCCAAGGGCGTTCATTCCAGTTCGAGCCTGGCGCGATGCCGGCCCTGGCGAGTCAAAAAAGGCTCACTTGCCCGAATCGACGATGGTCTTGATTTCTTCCCACTGGCCGTTCTTGACGGTGTAGATGGTCACCGCCACCTCGTTGAGGTCGCCGTTCTTGTCGTAGGTGATGCGGCGGCTGGTGGCGCCGCTGCGCTGCAGCGCGGCCAGCTTGGGCAGGTACTTGTCGGCCTTGGCGGAACCGGCGGCCTGCATGGCGGCGATCATGTTCCAGGCGCCGTCGTAGGCGTAGGGCGCGTACACGCCCGGCGCCGTCTTGAAGCGCGCCTTGTAGGCGGCGGCGAACTTCTCGCCCTGGGCCATGTCCTTGAGCGGCACGCCCGCCAGCGAGGCGTAGGTGCCGTTGGCGGCGTCGCCGGCCAGGCGCAGGAAGGTGTCGCTGCGCGTCATTTCGCCGGACACCAGGGGCTGGGGCAGGCCCAGGGTCACCATCTGGCGGCGCATCGGGCCGGACTGCGCGTCCAGGCCGCCGAAGAAAATGGCGTCCGCGCCCTTGGCCTTGATGCTGGTCAGGATGGCGGTGAAGTCGCTGGCCTTGTCGGTGGTGTACTCGCGCGCCACGATCTGGCCGCCGGCGCGCTGCACGGCCTTGGCCACCTGATCGGCCAGGCCCTGCCCGTAGGCCGTGCGGTCGTCGATCAGCGCGATCTTGCGGGCCTTCAGGTCCTTGACCATGAACACGCCCACGGCGGCGCCCTGTTGGGTGTCGCTGGTCATCATGCGGAAGGTGGTGTCGTAGCCCTGCTGGGTGTATTCCGGCGACGTGGCCATGGCGATCTCGGGCAGCCCGGCATCGTTGTACACGCGCGAGGCGGGAATGGTGGTGCCCGAGTTGAAATGCCCCAGCACGCCGCGGACATCGGCGTCCACGATCTGCTGGGCCACCTGCACGGCGATGCGCGGGTCGGCCTGGTCGTCCTTGGACACGAGCACGAACTTGACGGTATCGCCATCCAGCTTGATGCCCTGGGCGTTGGCCTCTTCCAGCGCCAGCGTCAGGCCGTTGCGCATGTCTTCGCCGTAATGTGCCTGGGGACCGGTCAGCGGCGCGGCAAAGCCCAGCCGCACCGTGGTCGCGGCCTGCGCCGCGCCGGCCAGACCGCCGAAGGCGCAGGCCAGGGCCAACAGGCGCGCCAGGGTCTTGAGGGGGGAGGATGTTTTCATGCTGCGTTCGCTCCTTGAATCATGGGCAGGAAAAGAAAGAAATGTACGGGCATCGGCGCGCGGATCATGCGCCGATCCGGCGCTTGAGCTTCCACGCGCCCTCCAGCACCAACAGCGCCACGCCCGCGCCGATCAGGGCGTACATGGGCGCCTGCCCCGGCTGCACGCGCTCGCCCATCAGCAGGGCGGCGGCCACCAGCAACAGCGGCTCCACATACGACAACAGGCCGAACAGGCCCAGCGGCAGCAGCCGGTTGGCGGCCATGTACAGCCCCAGCCCCAGCGCGCTGAGCGCGCCCAGCAGCGGCACCAGCAGGTGCAGCGACGGCGTGGCCGCGAAAGCGGCCCAGCCGCTGGGCGCGGCACCCGGCTGGCGCAGCACGAACCACAGGCACACCGGCATCAGCAGCGCCAGATCCACCCAATGGCCAGCCAGGGTATGGGTGCCCAGTTTGCGGCGCAGCACGAAATAGGCGACATAGCCGGACACCACCACCCAGGTGGACCAGGCCATGCCGCCGGCGCGCGCCAGCTCCCAGGCCACGCCGCAGCCGGCCAGCGCGGCGGCCAGCGTCTGCGGGCGGCTCAGGCGCTCGCCGAACACCACGCGCCCGGCCAGCACCATCACCAGGGGCATCAAAAAATACCCCAGCGCCACCGGCAGCGCCTGGCCGCGCAGCGGGGCCCACAAGAACAGCCACAGTTGCACGCCCACCAGGGCGGCGCTGAGCACCAGCAGTCCCGCCAGCGGCCAACGCGCGCGCACGCGTCGGGCGATCGCCGCCACCCCCGCGCCCTGGCCGCTGTACAGCAGCCAGGCGGTGGTGAACGGCAGCGTCATCAGCATGCGCCAGCCAAAAATCTGCTCGCTCGTCAGCGGCGTCAGCAGCGACGCCAGGTAATAAATGCAGCCGAACAGACAAGAAGCCGCCACCGATGCCAGAACGCCCTGAAACATTTCCACCTTTTGCTTTTGGTTGTTGCCCCACGCGCCCGCCATGGGATGGGAGGCGGGATTTTCGGCGATATCGGCCCGGGCCCTTCGGACCGCGTGCCGCCGTTAGCGAGGTTCGCTCGCGCCTTGTGGGCGCTCCTTGGGCCGCGTTATAATGCGAAGTTCGCGACGGTGGCTGTAGCTCAGTTGGTAGAGTCCCAGATTGTGATTCTGGTCGTCGTGGGTTCGAGTCCCATCAGCCACCCCAAAAGCTCATTTCAGGCAGTGTCACTGCGTGTCAAGAAGCCCGCTCTCCCCAGGGAAGCGGGCTTTTTTGTGCCCGGCCGCGGCTCAACGGTATGTTATAAAGTACCACTATGGAAATCCTGGAAATCCGGCTCTTCAAAGACAGCAATGGACGCGTCCCGTTCACGTCCTGACTTGAGGCGCTGCCTGGCAAGCAAGCAAGGGCCGTTGTGCGCATCCGTCTGGCTCGGATTGAGGCCGGCAATTTTGGCGACTGCAAGCCTGTGCGCGATGGCGTGCAAGAGCTTCGGATTGACCATGGCCCATGGCTATCGCGTGTACCTGAGCCGGCAGGGACCGATGCTGGTGCTGCTGTTGTGTGGCAGCGGCAAGAGCGATCAAGGCCGGGAAATTGAAAAAGCCATCGGCTACCTGAACGACTGGAAGCAAAGGGGAAGACCATGAATGCACCGCGAGATGAGAGCTTCTCGGCTTACCTTGAAGCGGCCTTGACCGATCCCGAAGAAGCCGCTGCCTACCTTGATGCCGCGATGGAACTGGACGACCCTGCCGCGCTGCTGGTGGCGCTGCGCCATGTGGCCCGCGCTCACGGCATGGCTGAAATCACGCGCCGCACGAAGATGGGCGAAAAGACGCTGTTCAAGTCCCTGAGCGAAACGGGAAATCCCACGCTGGCCACCGTGAGCAAGGTGCTTCACGCCGTCGGCCTGCGCCTGAGCGTCGCCCCTATGGGCGCGCTGTGATTCAAAGAAAGAAGCGGCAGCTTCATTCCATTTCGCGTTAAAAACTTTCATCACCGTTCAGCCTGATCCTGAGCCAGTCGAAGGGGCGAAGGTCAGCGCAGGGCTTCGACAGGCTCAGCCCGAACGGTTCTGATTTGGAATGCGAGCCTGTTCAGCGTCTTTTGCCGCCGTCAGCGCGAAGCGGCGGCGATGTCGGCGGCGGTGGGCGCGGGCGCGATGATGGCGGCCTTGTAGCGCGCCTTGAGCAGTTCGTAGTACTGGCGCGCCTCGGCGTAGGCCCACAACTGCTCGTAGTGCTGGCGGGCCTGGGCGACGATGTCGGCGGCCTGCTCGGCCTTGGGCAGCACTTTGTCGACGCGCGCCACGGCGTAGCCCTCGGCGCCCAGGTCGACGCCGACGAAGACGGGCAGCTTGGCCGGGTCGGCGCGCAGCACGACTTCGATCAATTGCGGGCGCTGGTTCTGCGGCGCGTCGCGCGAGACCGTGACGGCGGCAGGCAGGCTGGCGGCGCTGGCCGGCTGAGCGCTCCAGGCCTTGAGCCTGGCCTGCCCGTCTTCGCGCGCCAGCGCCGCGCCGCGCTCGTTGACAAAGGCGTCGCGCACCTCGCCCTGCACTTCGCTCAGGGGCCGGGCGTGGGCGGCGTTGTACTGCGCCACGCGGCCCGACACCAGTTGGCTAGCGCCGATTTCCACCGCCTCGGTGTTGCGCTTTTTGTCCAGCGCGTCGGTGCTGAACAGGGCATTCAGGAACTTGGCGTTGCCCAGCGCGCCAGTGGCGCCCGGCGCGGGCAGACGCTGGACGTTGTCGGCCGTCTGCACGGCGAGCTTGAGCTTGGCGGCGACGGGTTGCAGGCTGTCGGACTGCTCGTACACGCCGTTGGTGAATTCCTCGGCCAGTTCGTTGAACTGTTTTTGCGCCTGCTGGGTACGGAATTGTTCTTCCAGCTTCGGGCGCAGTTTTTCAAACGGCGGCACGGCGGCGGGCTTGAGCTCGGTCAGGCGCACGATGTGATAGCCGAAGTCGCTCTCCACCAGGTCGCTGATCTCGCCCACCTTGCCCAAGGCGTAGGCGGTCTTGACGATGGCCGGATCGATCCCCTTGTCGTTCTGCCGGAAGGTGCCCAAGTCGCCGCCGCTGGGAGCGCTGGTGTCGTCCTGCGAGGACTTGCGCGCCACGGCGGCAAAGCTGTCGGGCGCCTGGCGCAATTGCGCCAGCAGTTCGGCGGCGGCGGCCCTGGCTTTTTCGCGTTCGGCGGCGGGCGCGTCCTTGGGCGCGTTGATCAGGATATGGCTGACGCGGCGTTCCTCCGGCGTGCCGAGCGAGGCCCCGTTCTGGTCGTAGTAGGCGCGCAGGTCCTGCTCGCTGACCGTCACGCCTTTTTTCACGCTGTCCAGGTCGAGCACGATGTATTCGATGCGCGCCGATTCGGGCGCTTGGTAGAGCGCCAGACGGGCCTGGTAGAACGCCTCCAGGTCGGCCTGGCTGGGATTGATTTTGGATTTGTAGTCGGCGGGCGCGAAGTGCTGGATGCGCACTTCGCGGCGCTCCAGGAAGGCGTCCATCGCCACGTCGGCCTGCGCCGGGCTGCTCAGTCCGGAGTTCAGCACGCCGCCCAGCACCTGGTTGACGGACAGGTCGGCGCGCACGCGGGCCTCGAAGCCCTCGGGCGTGAAGCCCTGGGTGCCGACCAGCCGGCTGTATTGCTCCTTGTCCACCGAGCCATCGGCCAGACGGGGCAGGGCGGCGATGTTGGGGTTGCGCGCCAGTTCGGCGGCCAGCCGCCGGTCGGAGACCGTCAGGCGCTCGTCGGCGGCGGCGGCGGCCAGCACGCGGTCGCGCACCAGACGCTCCAGGGCAGCGTACTTCATGGCCGGCGAGTCGAGCAGCCGCAGGTCAGCCTTGGGATTGGCCTCGCGCATGCGGTCCACATCCTGCCGGTGCGCCTGGTCCCATTCGAGCTGCGAGATTTTCTGGCCGTCCACCACCGCCACCTTGTCGGCGGCCTCGTTGAGGTGGGAGTAACGCTCGACGCCGAACAGCACGAACGACGGGAACACCAGCAGGAACAGCACCACCATGACGATCTTGGTGTGGCGGCGGACGAATTCGAACATAGATGAAGACTCGGCTTGGCGGATGGCTGAAAGCGAGAAAGGCGAACCGAGGGGTTCGCCTGGGACGGGTGCGGCGGCGTTCGCCGTTCTGATTCTACTTGCCGCCAACCCGGCCTCTTGAATCCCCGGCGTTTGCCCTTATGATTAGCACTCGTTGGGGTCGAGTGCTAACAAGCGCCCGCTCCCACGTCGTCATAGGCGGCTTGGCCGGCACCCGCGCGGCGTCGGCTGGGCCTTTGCAAACCTGTTTCATACCAACAGTTTAGGAGCATCCATGAAACTGCGTCCCCTCGCCGATCGCGTGATCGTCAAACGTCTGGAAAACGAGACCAAAACCGCCTCCGGCATCGTCATTCCCGACACCGCCGCCGAGAAGCCCGACCAGGGCGAAGTGCTGTCCGTGGGCCCGGGCAAGACCAACGACAAGGGCGAGACCAAGCCCCTGAGCGTGAAAGTGGGCGACCGTGTGCTGTTCGGCAAGTACAGCGGCCAGACCGTCAAGGTGGACGGCGACGAACTGCTGGTGATGAAGGAAGACGATCT
>Ga0123354_10016000_pt1 | contig 11752 bp, 9 predicted proteins | sample TergutLab28metaG_2_FD_97872 | JGI IMG/M metagenome (GOLD analysis project Ga0123354, IMG submission 97872) | Labiotermes labralis P4 segment gut microbial communities from Petit-Saut dam, French Guiana - Lab288 P4 | ecosystem: Host-associated > Arthropoda: Insects > Digestive system > Gut ... | reverse complement strand
TTGCATATATTTTGCATATCTGACCGGAAATTTCCATGCCGCCAGAAAAAATCCCCAATTGATATACCGGCGAATCGTTTTCACCGGAATTGCCTTTCTGATTTTTGTCCCTATGAATGAAGGCTTTGGAGGTTCATAATCCGACCAATCGATGCGATAGGCTTTCGACCGCGCCTCATTGAGAGCGACGGTGTCGACGGTTTGTTTTTTATCCTTTAAGGCTTGGTAAGAATTTTTAAGGTTTGCAAGAAAACTTTCTTTTAAGGACGGATTCAGCAATTGGTTGGCAACCGGAACCGCTTTAGATGCATCGGGAACATGAACAACTGCGCCGCTGTATAAAGGCGCTATTTTCAAAGCCGTATGCAGTTGAGAAGTTGTTGCTCCGCCGATTAACAAGGGTAGAGTGAATCCGGCTTTTTCCATTTCCGACGCAACCAACGACATTTCCTGCAGGCTTGGCGTAATCAATCCGCTTAATCCAATCAAATCCACTTCGTTTTCTTTTGCTTGCCGGAGGATTTCTTCAGGCGGCGCCATCACGCCTAAGTCGATAATTTCGTAGTTGTTGCATGACAGAATCACGCCGGTAATGTTCTTACCAATGTCGTGCACATCGCCTTTAACGGTAGCCATCAATATTTTACCGGCTTTTTGAGCGTCGGTTTTCTTGCCTGCTTCAATAGCGGGTTGCAAAATAGCAACGGCTTTTTTCATGGTGCGGGCAGTTTTGACTACCTGCGGAAGAAACATCTTTCCATCGGCGAACAGGCTTCCCACCGTATTCATTCCTTCCATTAACACTTGGTCGATAATATCGACCGGTTGATTATAAATTTGCAAAGCCTCAGCCAAATCCTGTTCCAGAAAATCGCCGTTCCCTTTTATCAGCGCGTATTGTAATCTTTCAGACAACGACAGCGCCCGCCATTCTTCCTGTTTTTCTTCTTTTTTATCCTGTTTTTCGTTGGAATGTTCGGCATATTCAATCAAGCGTTCGGCAGCCTCCGGATGGCGATTCAGAATCACGTCTTCAATCAATTGCCGCAAATCGGGAGCAATATCTTCATAAAGTACGGATGAAGCTGGATTTACAATTCCCATATCCATTCCTTCACGAATAGCGTGATAAAGGAAAACCGCGTGCATGGCTTCACGCAGGTAATCGTTGCCGCGAAAAGCAAAAGAGAGATTGCTCACGCCGCCGCTGACTTTCGCTCCGGGCAGATTGTCCTTAATCCACCGGGTTGCACGGATAAAATCCAATCCGTAGCCCGCATGTTCTTCCATGCCGGTGGCAACTGCCAGTATGTTGGGGTCAAAAATAATATCGCCGGGCGGAAATCCCGCTTTTTCCGTTAGCAAACGATAGGCGCGGGTTGTAATTTCTATTTTCCGTTCAAACGTATCGGCTTGCCCTTTTTCATCGAAAGCCATCACAATGACAGCCGCTCCGTAGGAACGAACGGCGCGGGCTTTTTCCAGGAAATCTTCTTCGCCGGCTTTCAGGCTTATGGAATTGACAATGGATTTTCCCTGCAAACATTTCAATCCGGCTTCGATGATATCCCAGTTCGAACTGTCGATCATCACCGGGACACGGGCGACGTCGGGTTCGGATGCCATGAGGTTCAGGAAAGTAGTCATTTCTTTCACGCCGTCCAATAGTCCGTCGTCCACATTGATGTCGAGAATTTGCGCACCGTCCTCAACTTGTTTCCGCGCAAGACCTAAGGCTTCCTCGTATTTTTCTTCTTTGATCAGGCGGAGGAATTTACGGGAACCGGCAACATTGCAACGTTCGCCGATGAGCGTGAAAGTAACGGTCGCAGGCGCGTCTTTTCCGGCGTGGGGAAGGTTGTTGTTTATTTTCAGCGTGTCTAAGCCGGAAAGGGAGAGGGTGGAATCGTCGAGGAGATTGCGGGTCAAGCCCGCAATGACAGGCGTTTTTGCAGAGTCCTCAATGACAGGTTGACGTTGGGGATTGCGGATCAAGTCCGCAATGACGGCAATATGCGCCGGAGTAGTACCGCAACAGCCGCCAATGATATTAACCAATCCTTCATCGAGAAATTCTTTGATTTGCGACGCCATTGTTTCCGGCGTTTCGTCGTATTGTCCCAAACTGTTCGGAAAACCGGCGTTTGGATAAGCGCTGATGTAATACGGCGCAACTCGCTTCAGCGCTTTCAGGAATGGTTTCATATCCTGTGCGCCGAATGAGCAATTCAATCCTACGCTCAATAAGTTAGCATGGGAAACCGACGCCATTGCCGCTTCGAGCGTTTGTCCCGAAAGCAAACGGCCGCTTTTGCCGGCAATAGTGAATGAAACCATTAACGGAACCGTTTTATTCAATCGGCGCATGGATTGTTCCGCCGCCATCAGCGCAGCTTTTACATTCAAAGTATCGAAAGCCGTTTCGATTAAAAGCGCGTCCACTCCGCCTTCAATCAATGCGGTAATCTGTTCTGCGTATGCTATTCGCAACTTATCGAAAGTGACGGCGCGGTAAGCGGGATTGGATACGTCGGGAGAAATCGACGCCGTTTTATTGGTTGGTCCGACGGAGCCTGCAACGAAGCGCGGTTTATCGGGATTCCGGCGGGTATATTCGCCGGCGGCTTCTTTGGCAAGTCGGGCGGCAGCATGGTTCAGTTCGGTTATATACGCTTCTAATCCGTAATCAGACATGGAAATACGGGTGAGATTCAACGAATTGGTTTCTATAATATCGGCGCCTGCTTCCAGATAACCGGCATGAATCTCCTTGATAACATCGGGACGGGTAAGGCACAAGATATCGCTGTTTCCCTTCATTTGTCCGGGCAAATGAGTAAATTGCGCCCCCCGGTAATCTTCTTCCGTAAGGTTATACTGCTGTATCATGCTTCCCATCGCGCCGTCGAGAATCAGGATACGCTCTTTCAAGAGTTGCTCTAAAGTCGGCATGTAATCTTTATTTTTTAAACATCCGGTCCATATCCCGCTTATCGTCTTTTTCACGTAGACTTTGCCTTTTATCGTAGGCTTTTTTACCTTTGGCTACAGCGATAACAATTTTTACCAAGCCTTTTTCATTCAGAAATAATTTGGTGGGGATGATGGTGTATCCGGTCGTTAGCGACAAGCGTTCGATTTTATTCAGCTCTTTCCGGTTTAACAGCAGTTTCCGGTCGCGCCGCGCCGCATGATTGTTATAAGTGCCATAAAAATATTCGGAGATATTCATGTTTTTCATCCAAAGTTCCTTTTGAACAAAAGTACAATAGGTATCTACCAGGCTTGCTTTCCCGAGACGGATGGATTTAATTTCCGTCCCGGTAAGCACAATTCCGGCTACAAAAGTTTCTATCAATTCGTAATCGAAAGAAGCCTTTTTATTTTTTATGACGATATTGTTTGAGTATGGCACTCTATAATTATTGGTTTCTGAAAACAGAGATTAAAAACGGGTTTTGTTGAGATACCGGTGAATAGGTCGGGACGCCGGTACTTGAGATGCCGGATAAATAATTTAAATTCAACGAAATATATTTAAGATCATAACTCTGTGAAGTTCCTGAAACCACAACGGTAGTATCCCGCCCGAAATCCCGTATTAAAGCCGAGAGGTCAAACGCCTGAATGGCTCCGGTGCCGGAACTGCCTGTACCCGAAGGTTTCGCCACCAAATATACATTCTTCGTGCCGTCAGCGTCATCTTTTGTATTATTATATACCAGACGAAGAGATGGATTATTATCATTAGAAGTTACTCCAATAAAAAATTTACCTTTATAATAAGCGCTTGCAATTCCGCTCACATTGGTAAGCGGGAGCGTATAATCGCCAATTTGAACCGTATCGCTTTGCTCGCAGAGCGACTGGTTGACGCTAACTTCCACTACGTTGGTTATGGTAGTATATTGATCAGACAATTGATTATCATAATCAATCGAAAATTGTTGCAAATAGACGCATTCACCGTCCATCAACATATTAGATAACTCCGGCGCCGCAAAATATCCGTATGGCGTACCTAATAAAATTCCATTTCCACCAATGGTATAATCAATGCTGACTACAGCCGGAGTGTTTTGATAATTACTTACATTTCCGGAATTTCCGAAATTACAACTAAATAGACCGATTCCCAGCGCAAATAAAAAAGGGAAAAATAATAAATTTTGATTTTTCATATTCATTTTTATATTTATACTTATTATATAGATGAAAAAAAGAGCTCTAACGTTGCATGGGATAAAAAAATTATCCGTATAAATTTGTACAAAATTATAAAAAACTTTTGTGGCTTTCACAATTTTCGAATAAAAGTTGTATATTTGCTCGATTTTTAATGAGAAATATGAGGCGAAATCAGCAATTTTACATTGATGTTCACGAAATACTTCACACAAAAGCGCCACAAACAGCGAAAAAAATACCTTCTTTTCTGATCCGGGTTTTGTCTAAGTTAGTCCATCAAGAGGAAATCAATCAAATACTAAAAGAAAATGAAAACGTTACCGGCGTTGATTTTATGAATTGCTTGGTCGATTCTTTTCAGTTCAGGATTTGCACAGTTGGCGAAAACAATCTTCCGGATTTTGACGACAAATGTATTTTTGCTTCCAATCATCCGCTGGGCGGCGCTGACGGAATCTGTCTGGCGTCATTTTTGGGTAATCGTTATAACCGGCAAATTAAATATATTGTAAACGACCTTCTCTATTTTATCGAACCCCTGCAATCCATTTTTGTTCCCGTCAACAAACACGGCAGTCAGGGCAGGAGCGCTGCGGCAACGCTTAATGATGTTTTTGCATCGCAAGATCAAATTATTACTTTTCCTGCAGGTTTATGTTCGCGAAAAAACAAAGGTCGGATTTACGATTTGGAGTGGAAGAAAATGTTTGTCGTAAAGGCGGTTGAATATCATCGCGACATTGTTCCGGTTTATTTTGAAGCGAAGAACTCCGGTTTATTTTATTCAATTGCTAATTTTCGACAACAATTAAAGATAAAATTCAATATAGAAATGTTATTTTTGCCGCATGAATTGTTTAAGGTGAAACGGGCAAAAAAATCAATCTATACAATCCATTTTGGAAAACCAATCCCATGGCAGACTTTTGATTCGTCCAAAAGCGCGCAGCAATGGTCGGATTGGGTGAAACAAACGGTTTATGACCTTGGTGACAAAGAATAGAATATGGAAGAAGTGATTTCAAAAATCGACAGGCAGGCGCTTAAATCCGAATTGACGCCGGATAAGCTTTTTAGGAAAACCAATAAATCAGGGAATGAGATTTATTTGTTTACCGCTCATACAGCTCCCAATGCGATGCTTGAGGTGGGACGTTTACGGGAAATCGCTTTCCGTTTTTATGGAGGAGGAACCGGAAAGCCGGCAGATGTGGATATATTTGATACAATGGATATTCCATACCGGCAATTGATTGTTTGGGATCCGGTCGAAGAAGAGATTTTAGGCGGTTACCGGTTTCGTTGCGGTGATGAAATAACATTTGATTCAAGCGGTCAACCCGATAATATTGCGACCGCCGAGCTTTTCCGTTTTTCGCCCGGGTTTCTCAGCGATTACTTACCGGCAATGGTGGAATTAGGGCGTTCGTTTGTTTCATTGGATTACCAATCTACCCAAAGGAATTACAAAGGATTATTTGTGCTTGATAATCTTTGGGATGGCTTAGGCGCTTTGTCTGTTCTTGATCCCGGCATTCGTTATTTTTTTGGAAAAATGACCATGTATAATACCTATAATCCGGAAGCCCGGAATCTGATTCTTTATTTTCTGGATAAGTATTTTCAAGACAAAGAGCATTTAATTACCCCTGTCCATCCTTTGCAAACCGATTCCGATTATGAGAAAATGAATACTTTGTTTACGCATAAATCCTACAAAGACGGTTATAAAATCCTGAATACGGAAGTTCGGAAATACGGAATCAATATTCCGCCTTTAGTGAGCGCTTACATGAATCTTTCGCCCAGTATGCGCGTTTTCGGAACTGCGGTGAATGATGATTTCGGAGCGGTGGAAGAAACCGGAATACTGATTGACATCCACGATATTTTTGAAGATAAGAAAAAGCGGCACATCGAATCGTTTCTATTAGAAAAACCTTCCAAAATTCTTATGAACCGGTTGAAAAGATTTATCAGTAAAAATTTTGCAAGAAAATAAAGAGGAAGACTGTTTCAACCCGCTGCCGTAAGCGTATCAACCGGCGGGCAAAGGAACTAACCGGTTATTCTGTTATAATGGCAGACCAAAAGATTTCCATCGTCGTCGTGCAGGTGCATGCCGTTTCCTTCGCAGTAGCGGAACATGGAACAATCGGCGCAACTGCCTTTTTTCGCCCATTCGCGGTTGCGGAAAGATTGAAAACGATTGTTCCAGACATCCATAAAATTGTCTTTGTAAATATTTCCCTGATTAAAGTTCGCCCTGATGCTCGGACAGGCTGAAATGGAGCCGTCGGCTAAGACGGATGCAGTGTTCACGCCCGCGTAGCATTCGTAAAAATGGTCGCGGACTTCCATTTCGTATTCGCCGAGAAAACCTTCGCAGCCGTAGTTCAGGTTGATACGTTTTTCCTTGCGGGTAGCGCGGATAAAATCAAGTACCGAAGTGAATTCTTCATTGGAAAGTTGCAGTTCCGGAAATCCGGCAGCTCGTCCTACCGGGAAAATCGTAAAAATACGCCAATTTTTCACGCCGGAAGCGATTAAAAACTCTTTAAACTCATTCAACCGGTCGGTATTTTTTCTGTTAACACAAGTGACTACATCCCAAACAATTTCTTTTTCTCCGGTCAGCATAAGAATGGCATTCAAGGCATTGGCATAGCTTTGCGGATGTTGCCTCAGCCAGTTGTGCGCTTCTTCAAAACCGTCGAGGCTGATTGTGATGGAATGTAAGCCGGCGGCTAATAAAGAATTCAGCCGTTGGCGATTCAGCAGCATCCCATTGGAAACCACTCCCCAGGGAAAACCTCGCCGGTACAATTCTAATCCGCAAGCTTCCAAATCTTTTCTTACCAGCGCTTCTCCTCCGGTGAAAATAATCATGGTATGATTCGGATCGACGTAGGGCGTGATTTGTTGGATTACTTGAAAAAAATCTTCAGCAGGCATATCGGGACTACCGGCAACCGTTTTGCAATCGCTTCCGCAGTGGCGGCATGAAAGGTTGCAGCGAAGCGTACACTCCCAAAAAAGCGTGTTCAACTCATGTATGCGCGTCTTGTTTTCTCTGATCTTACGGAAAAGTTCCAAAGCCGCGCGTTTGCGAAGCGAGAGTTTTTTATTCATTGATCTTTGAATTCGTTCAGTTCCACATTGACGGTTACGGTAAATTCGCCTTCATACCAGTTGTCGGATTTTTTGGTTTGTTGGGCATTACTGAAATCAACCTGTAAGACGTCTGACTGAAACAACCCGTTTTTTTCGCCGTCGATATCATCCACATAAACAGATACTGTTTGACCTGAAACAGGAGAAGTGTTTTCCGTAAGAGTAAACTCGCCTTTTGCATCGGTGGTAACAGAAGCCTTAGGAGTATAAGGAGTCGGTACGGTTCCGTACATCAGATAAGGACCCGGTAAGCCATCATATCCCACCCGTATCCCTTCTATGGGTTTTCCATCCGCTTTATTTACTACAGTACCTTTAACTGTATAGTCTACGGTTGGAGCGCCGTATTCTTTTAAACCTTCACAACCGGAAAAGCCCAGCATGCTTATTAAGCCTGCTAACGCCCAGTTGGTTCCTTTGATAAATGCACGATTAATTTTCATGAGATATAAAATTAGATTCTGTTATATATGATAGATGAAAAATACGGTCGAAATGTTGCATGGGTTGTGAGAAATTTATTTCTTAGCCGATAATTCATTTGCCGCAGCCGACAACATCTCATACCATTCTTCGCCGAATTTCCGGATAAGCGGTTCTTTCAAAAACTGATATACTTTCACTCCCTGTTTCTTTCCCAAAGCCGCCGCTTCCCGGCAATACTGCCACCGGTGATAGTTTACCGCTCGAAATTCATGGTATTTGGATATGCGAACAGGATAAAGATGGCAGGAAACGGGTTTGTAGAAATCAGTCTTTCCTTCCCTGAAAGCCTTTTCAATGGCGCATTTACAATAACCGTTTTCGTCATAGCAGGTAAAAACGCAATCATCTCCATTGACGATTGAGGTTACAAATTCCCCTTCGAGGTCGCGATAGACCACGCCTTGCCGTTCAATCACTTCTTTTGCTTCAGGCGATAAATCGTCCCAAACCATTGGAAGCGCTTTTTCCAAGTCGGCAATTTCATCTTCTTCGACCGGAGCTCCCGCATCGCCTATGACGCAACAGATTCCTTTACAAACGGGCAAATCGCAGACAAAACATTCTTCCAGAATGTCTAAGCTAATAATTGTGTCTTGAATTTGCAGCATAATTATATTTTAAGTTAATTATATAAGGTCGTCATTGCGAATTGTGAAACAGCGAAACAATCTATCCTTTTTTATAGATTGCTTTGGGAAAGCCCTCGCCATAATGTAGCGACAAATTACAAATTTACGTGATTTTTTCGGAATTATACATAAATAAAAAAAAATATTGAAAATAATAGTAAAAAAAATTTGATAATACAAAATATATACATTATATTTGCACTGTTTTTCGATAGTAAATTATGTGAGCGTCTTCTTAAGTCTCAAAAACCAAAATCTTGCGTATTTATTTATCCAAAACAACGGCAATAGTGCCAAATAATGAAAAAAAATTTTAAAAAATGCGTATTAAAAAAGTTAAACGTTTCAATCCTATGGATAGAAACAAAAATGCGAAGTATTATGCTCTCGCAGAAAATGAAGGTATTGTGGATCTTTATGAACTTGCAGCACAAATCACAAAGTATTCATCTCTTTCTGGAGGCGATGTTTTGAATGTTCTTGAGAACATGGTCGATGCGTCATCCCTGTATTTACTGACAGGTAGAGGCGTACGTCTCGGGCGTTTGGGAATGCTCCGTATTATACTCAAAAGTGACGGAGTTGAGAACCCGGATGATTTTAGTAGCAAATTGATAAATCGTGTCAAATTGAAATTTACGCCCAATGCGCACATGAAAAAACAATTGCAGAACATTTCGTATGAAGTGACCAAGTAAAAAAGGATGAATTTGGTTTTAATAGCCGGTTTTCTTCGGGAAATCGGCTATTTTTTTATTATTTTTAAGAAAAAATCTCAGTACTTCGTTGAAATAAGATAGTACTTCGTTGAAATGAGTTAAGTACGCCGTTAAAACGAAGTTCTATTTCGTTTCAACGAAATACTAAATTATTTTTTTCTATTGCTAATACCATTTTTTTAATTGAATAATTTAGTTTTTTCGAAAGATTTGATGAAATTTAGGCGAAAAGGAAAATACAAAAAGAAAGCAACATAGCGGAATATTTCTTTTTATATATCTCTTATGTTTCAAAATGATAAAATTGCGCTTATAAAAGAAGGGCGCTTTTCACCGGTTTTTTTTGTTTATGATTATTTATTATTTATTTTTGTCGCATGATTTGAGATAACAATCGTAACCATCCGGTAATCCCCGTATGCAAGTATAATTGACATATTAAAAAAAAATAAATATTTTCATGAATTAAAAGAAAACCAAATTATCATCAGAATATCACTTAAATATTATTTGAAGCTCTATTTGGAAAACGATAATGTTGCGAAATATGAAGATGTTGTAAAACGATTCAATTGGTGGACAAACGGTAAAAGTTTAAAAGCAACTACTAAAATAGAGATGATAATCTCTTTGGTATATATTTTATTCTTTGGAATATGGTGTATATTAGATCCGAATTTTTTCACAACTGGTGGAAAATATTTGTAAAGAATACAAGTTTGATTTATTTTTTAATAACTTGCCTCAAGGGCTGTACACATTATTAGGCGAGGATGGGGTAAAGGTATCCGGTGGTCAACAACAACTTATTTCGTTAGCTCGAGCCTTATATAGACAGCCTTCCATATTATTGTTGGATGAGCCGACTGCTGCAATGGATAGTAAAACCGAACTGTTCGTAATGAATATTTTGAAACAAAAGAGTCCACAATTTGCAACAATTTTAGTCACTCATCGCGTACATTTGGCAAGATATGCTGAGAGAACTTATTTTTTTGAAAATTGTATACAAAGATGAAAATATTTGGAAACTGACATTCCGTTAGGAATGTATCGCTCGGTAGAACGTGCAACACCCCAATAAAAGCGGCATCCCGATAAGGATGCATCCTTAACAGGATGCAAAGGGGAGGTATCTTTACGTTTTTTCTACCGAGCGAAGCATTCCTGCCGGAATGCCGAATTGAATAATAGAACTTCGTTGAAACGAGTTAAGTATGCCGTTAAAAAGAAGTTCTATTTCGTTTCAACGAAATACTAAATTATTTTTTGCTATTAACCCGGCGTTTCACATCGGTCTACCCATATCGAACCCGTTCCGGATTTTTTATTCTTTCATGTTTTTATGTTTTTATTCATTGATCTTTGAATTCGTTCAATTCCACATTTACGGTTACGGTAAATTCGCCTGCATACCAGCTTTTGGCTTTTTTGGTTTGGTTGGCATTACTGAAATCAACTTGCAAGGTATCGGATTGAAACAAACCATTTTTTTCGCCGTCGATGTCTTCCACATAAACAGGCATTGTTTGATCTGAAACAGGAAAAGTGTTTTCCGTAATAGTAAACTCGCCTTTTGCATTGGTTGTTACATAATCTTTAGGACTATAAGGCGTTGGCATAACTCCGTACATTGCTCCATATACCGTTTCAGGATTGTATCCTACCCGTATCCCTTCAATGGGTTTTCCATCCTCTTTATTGACTACTGAGCCTTTGACCGTGTAATCTGCATTTGGAGTACCATATTCGTCCAAGCCGTTTTTTTCACAACCGGAAAATCCCAGCATGCTTATTAAGCCTGCTAACGCCCAGTTGGTTCCTTTGATAAATGAACGATTAATTTTCATGAGATATAAAATTAGATTCTGTTATATATTATAGATGAAAAATACGGTCAAAATGTTGCATGGGTTGAGAGAAAAGAAAAACATTTCACTATTTTTTTGTTTATAACCATTTATTGCTTATTTTTGCCGCATGATTAAGATAACAATCAGTTTGATTGATTGTCAAGGTTACATGGAGTATCTATGTTTTATTAGTTAACAATGAATATTTATAGGATTATATTATTAGTATTTTTAATTTGCAATTTAGTATATCTTACATTAGGAGTATTCGAAATAATACCCGATCGGTTTTATATAGCAAGTATTGTTTATTTTTCAAATGCTTTAGTAATGATTTGTTTTATAATATTTAAAAAACAATTATTTGGAAAGTAAGTTCATTTTCTGAAATACCATATTACAAGTTTTCATTTCGATTGCTCTATTTTTTCCAACTCCTTCCCCCTGTATCCTTCATCAAACTTTCCATCATCATATACCAAATGACCATTGATAAATGTCTTTTCGACTTTATGTGAAAACGTTGCGCCTTCCATTGGCGACCAGCCGCATTTATAGAGCAGATTGTCTTTCGAGACCGTCCAATCGGCATTTGGATTCACCAAAACCAAATCGGCGTAATATCCTTCACGGATAAATCCTCTGTCTTTGATTCCAAACAATACCGCCGGCGAATGAGCCATTTTTTCAACAACCAATTCTT
>Ga0123354_10015999_pt1 | contig 11753 bp, 10 predicted proteins | sample TergutLab28metaG_2_FD_97872 | JGI IMG/M metagenome (GOLD analysis project Ga0123354, IMG submission 97872) | Labiotermes labralis P4 segment gut microbial communities from Petit-Saut dam, French Guiana - Lab288 P4 | ecosystem: Host-associated > Arthropoda: Insects > Digestive system > Gut ... | reverse complement strand
TTTCATCCGTTACTATGTTCTAAAGGAACTTGTTTTTACCACCCATGGCCCTAATTCTTTCCCCTTCCCCCCCCCCCCCCCAACCCACCTTCCCTGCCTTTCCACCTACCCTTGACCATCTCGAGCAATCTTCACTCTGACACCTAGCAGGGACCTAGAAGTTAGTAAAATTTGTTCTTGGCTATGTTCTTGTGGACTTTATTTTTGGTGAGGAACTGTGGGATGCCTGTCCCTCATATGGTGCTGAGGGACAGCATGACACAAGTTCTTCTGTTATGTGCACTCACGTTACATTCTGCTATTATATTTTCATGGAGCCTGGTATGAACTTCGCAGGTTGTATGTTGTTACGAGCCATTCGTGCTGGCTGTGAATATCAGTATCATATTTCTAATTACTATTAAATTGTTTCTTGACATCATTATTATACTGTCCGCATTAGTATGAAGTACCTTGCACTCCCTTGGCTTCCACAGTTATGGGTCAAAGGTACATGCCTTGAATAAGGTGACCTGTGGAAGGGGTGCCATTAAAACATCAAATCTAAGAAACATTCACCTACAGGTCAACCACAGGAAAATAAGGACTATCATCATTCTTATGAAATGCAGGGTTTGTAATTTACCCAAACACTAAATTTTCCTCACATATTCTAAAAAATGACAGACCCTTACTAATATTATTACGGTTTGGTCACTTACAACCACCAAAGCCTCTTGCACCTCCTTTGGAATCAGACGCAACAAACTGTCCAAGTGCAGAGCTTCCACCATGTGCATTTTCTTCAAACTGCACTTCAGACACAATGATGCTGTCTTCTAAAACTGACCCACAGTTTGTACACACAGCATCTCCACGGGCTGGATCTACATCAATTTCAGAGCAGCCACAATTCCTGCACTTGCTGCTCGACATCTTGAGTCTACGAACAGCACAATAGCAACAGTTGTCAAGTACATACTGAAGAATTATGTGACCATGAGGTGCATGACAAACATACATGATAATTCACCTACAAACATAACATAATTAATATGTAAAGGTAGAGTTCACCCTCGAACAGACCATGAAGACCCAAGGGAGAGTAGAGGTATAGCTCTACTCTTACTTTAACCTCCTGATAATCCAGCACTTGAACAGAGTATTCCCAAGACCAGGAGTTTTGTTCTTTGACAGAAAAAGTTTCATCGTTGAAACAGGCAGATTTCAGGGACATGTTCAAAACGGTCTCTCTGAACATCAACTGTTGGGGCCTCTCCTCCTTCTCCACCACCATCAGCTATGAAGTCCAGAAAACACACAAAAGGACCCTGAAGACCCTGAACTGGCATATGAAACAGATATCCAAAAGGCATACACCTCTGATTAGTTGTACAGCTCAAGTATACAAGCGGTAACAAACAATTACCTGCACAAACTTTGGTCAGTGAGGGTACTGTCTGATAATCTGGAATATTCGATAATCTGGCACCTGTTCAGTCCCATGCAGTTAAGATTAATAGAGTTTCACCATATATATTCATGTCTCATAAACAGAATGCAGAACAAAACCACAAGATGACAGGTAACAAATCTTTTGAAAATGTGGCAAATTTAAATATTTTGGAATGACACTAACAAATCAAAACTGCATTCATAAAGAAATTAAGAGCAGGCTAAACTCAAAGAATGCCTGCTACCACTCAGTCCAGAATTTTTTATGCGTCCATATGCTATTCAAGACTATTCAATTAGAATATACAAAACTATATAATATTGCCTGTTGTTTTTGATGAGTTTGCAACAATGTCCCTCACATTAAAGGAAGAGCATAGACTAAGGGTTTTCAAGAAGTGGGTGCTGAGGAACATACTGGGGCCTACAAGACAGGAGGTAACAAGGCATTGCAGAAAACTGCATAATCATGAGCTTCGTGATTCATAATTCTCATCAAATACTATTTGATTAAATCAAGAATGAAACACAGAGGATGGGTGGCATGAATAGGACTGGAGAGAAATGAATGCAGAGTTTTGGTGGGGAAACCTGAAAGAAAGAAGCCACCTGGAAGAGCTAGGTGTAAATAGTAGGATAATATACTGGATCTTCAAGACAGGATAAGAGGGTATCGACTGGACTGATTTGGTTCAGGATAGCAAGAAGTGGCGAGCTCCGCTGAATATGGTAAGGAACGGTCAGGTTCCAAAAAATCTAGGGAGTTTCTTGATTAGCTGGGGAACTATCAGCTTTTAAAAAGGGCTCTGATCCAAGGAATTAGTTAGTTAGTTGGTTAGTTATTAAGTCAGCAAGTCAGTCAGGTCATACCAAGATCAGCCTGGCAGCAACCACACTGTGCAGACTACAGTTATGAAGTATTATGGAGCCCAACTAGCAAGTAACATGGTTAATACTACAACATGGATGATTAGACCTATTATATCTTTCTTCTTAAGGTGTTCAGCTGGATATGTATAGCACAGACAAAACAAATGTCTATACAATTCTGTTAAATCTCTCTTCAAGAGGCCATAAGGCTTATACTGAACTTAAGAATCAGAACTGGTTTGAAATGACTCAGCAACAATTTCAGTGAGAGCTCTAGTAGTAACAAAAACAAAAAATTTGTATTACAAACAGGAATTTGGTTAGTTTTCCCTGTAAAGAAACTTAATAAAATAAATAAACTGTAACTTCTGGTATTACAAAAAAATGTTACTGTAATATTGCTAATTACTGAACCCAATTAACTTCATGTAACAGGCTCCACTTTCAGAAGCTTGTAGGTTCTCAGGTGGCCATGCAATAACTCACCCTTTATGATTTTCAAAGGTTCACTATCAAGTTCACAAGGATCTGCTACCACAGCCTACCTTAAGCTTGTTAAATCCTCCCTTACAAACTACTTCCTTAACCTTTTAATGCCTAGCAGTTACTTTAAATACCACCAAGCTTAACATTCAAAAATTCTACATGATACTGACACTTAATTATGTGCTGTATATAGATGTCAGAACAAAGAGCCACTTTCACCTTATACATCATTAACTGATTAGTTTTTTTATAACCGAGGTGGAGAATGTTTATGGGCAGTACACATTGAGTCCTTATATAAAGCAGATTATATTTCACATTTATAGGGTTAATATCTATTGTACTGTACTATCATCTTCCCACATATACCTATGTCTTTCAAGTAAATTTTTCTCTTCAAATTTTATTACTAGAATTCTGAATGGCATTATCATTTCCACTATGTGAACTACATGTGCTATTCCTGATTCACTTTGATTTAACCGACCAAATAACATACAGTGAAAAACACAAATTATGAAGTTTGGTTATCATGACGCCAAGGTTAAAGAAAGAGTAGAGCTATACCTCTTCTTCCCCTCTAGGCCTTCGTGGCCTGTTCTAGGGTGAACTTTACCTTTACCTTTGGTTATCATGAACAGTATCACTCAATAATGTGGTCCTACAGACTGACTACACTGAAGATGTAGAAACCAAGCTCCTCAGAAACAATGGTGCCTATTCACCAATCTATATGGCCTAACACTTGAATCTTTATCAACACCACTTTGAAATCTTCATATCTCACAAACTTTATACATTCTTCAAAACCATAACTGCATGAGTGCAAAACATTACTTGAAAACAAATAAAATACACATACTTTTCATCGAACTCACAAGCTTCATATATTTTACACAAATATGAAAATGTTATTTAGACCACCGTGAGATCTCCAACTCAAAGTCGGGAATTTACCGATGATATATGTGAAGTACAGACTGATAGTTACGCAAATACGCGCATTCTACATGTCTCAAACTTCCTTACATTGCAAAGAGAAACAGAAGTTCAGTCATACAGAAACAGAAGAGATTTAGTATGGAAAAATAGATGCATTAAATTATTTACAACAACCAAGACTTTTGTCTTTTACATCCTATAATGATAATAAAAAGGATGAAATGAAAAGCATAATTTAAGATTTTAACACTATGTATATTTTAACTATCATTTATACACTACAAAAACTCCACTTTCTTGAGAACAGTTTTAACACTTCTGACCGAATTTCATTCTTTCATAACAACAAAGAACAAAAACGACGGCAAAAATGAAATAATCCGCATCCACAATATTTCAGCATTACATGCTGCAGTGTGTTCAATGTTTTTTCACCGTTTACATCAGCACAGAAACCAAACTTTTGCTTTGTTACCATTTGCACAAAGTTGTAGACCACAACTCTGCAATTTTAAATTTGGTTTTTTTGGTACTGATGCTAATAATACTGTCATGGATAAAATTTTTACAAAACATATATCATAGAAAAATAGCTGCATATAAATTTTTGAGTAAAACATAGTCACGTAAATACAACATTCAAAACAAGGTAAGTACGAACTTACAATATGCGCTTACAAAACGCAAAACCGCTTTCCTCTACATGAATCAGTAACAAGTACCTTTTCGAATATAAACGTGGCTCTACCTATATACACATCAAACTGGTTAGTTCAAAATGACCACTTATATAAGTTACGTCAATGACATATACCACAATTTTGTTACATGCCTACATTGGTCGGTTGTAGGCTTGCGTCTGTACACAAAACGTCCCACGTCTTTTAAACCTAAAAAGAAAAATTATGAAGTAATGGACAGTCACTGCTCCGGATTACACACGTTTAGTGTAGATTGCAACACCTGCGGATCCATCTCGTTTAACTACTTAGTTATCGCTCAGGGTATTTTATCTCTCTTATAAAATGTAAAACATTAAATACCTGACTGCAATTTATGTGCGTGCCAAGGATTGCAAATATTACTGCAATTTTACAGCATTTTAATTCAGGTAAAGTAGATATCTCAAAAACTTAGAGCATTACAGGATAACCTGCCTTGACACTCTTCGCACACAATTCCTGCGCCCCAGGTGTTCTAGAGCACGGATTAGAGCAGCGAAACAGCTGTGAACCTCCACAGATTGTAAATTCTGTGGAAACATACAAGCGCCACAAGCGGCCGGGTCGTCCTTGTGTAGCCGGCGTGACAATGTGCACCTGGTGGTAACTTATGGAACTATGCAATATTACGCCGGTAAAGCGGCCTCCACCCATACCATACTCTCTACTCCAGTCCCCCCCCCACAAAGTTCACAATGGCCACGAAAAATAGCAAACTTCGAAATTGTTTCAAACAAACTACATACACTTATTACGCAATATACCTTACATCACATTCTTACTTACTAACTCCACTGGACAGAGGCCTTTAGAAGCTAACTGGTTCTCAACTAAAGGAATTTCCCGCATTTTATGGAATCCAAAGTTTCATAACTGCATTCACAAGAGCCCGCCACCTGTCCCTATCCTGAGCCAGATCGATCAAATCCATGCACCCACATCCCACTTCCTTAAGATCCATCTTAATATTATCCTCCTATCTATGCCTGGGTCTTACAAGTGGTCCCTCTCCCTTAGGTTTCCCCACAAAAACCCTGTGTACACCTCTGCTCTCCCCCATGCGTGCTACATGCCACGCCTATCTCATTCTTCACAATTTGATCACCCGAATATTGGGTGAGGAGTACAGATCATTAAGCTCCTCATTATGTAATTTTCTCCACTCCCATTACCTTGACTGTCTCAGGCCCTAATATTCACCTCAGCACCCTATTCTCAAAAACACTCAGCCTACGTTTCTCCCTCAATGTCAGCAACCAAGTTTCACACCCATACAAACAAAAGGCAAAATTGTAGTTCTGTATATCTTAATCTTTATATTTTTGGATAGTGAACTGGAGGACAAAAGATTCTGCACCAAATGACAGTAAGCATTCCCTCACTTCAATCTTCTCTATTTTTTTCCTGAAGAGAATTTTGAATTGTTAAGGTTGTTCCCCAAATATTCAAACTCATCCACACTTGCAAAGGAACTATTATCAATGACAAAACATCACATCTGTATTTGTTTAACAAGTCAGCTGCACTGGTTATATAGCATTGAATGAGGTGAAGAAAGATAGTAGTGCCTTTTTCAAGAGTAACTTATCAAATCAAGTAAGTCACAGTGTTGGTATGTCTTGCCAGTTGGATGACATAATTGACAGATATGACACATAAGAAGTGCACGAACATCCAGGATGTACACTAAGTCCAACGAAACACACTTATAGTCAGTTTTCTATATTACCATTCCACACCATTATAATCCCCTACATGTTTCGGCTCTTTCTCAGTTATCATCAGACAGAAAACAGATAAAAGAGATGTATAAAACATTTTTATATACTGGCCATAAGAAACACAGTTCACATATGTACAAAACATAGCTGCATGCTACACATGTACGTTAATGACCTAGTTAAACTTGGAAATTTAGAATTAGCAAAAGTGTGTTTCGTATTTCAGTATTACCATATAAAATTACAATACAGTAAAAAATGTTTTCATTCAAACATGTACTACAAAACTTTTGTTCCAATTATGTGATGCCGACCCCTTAAGTTTGAATTACGGTGTTTGTTATCAAGGTAAACACACAGTATGGAACAGGCTGTGGCATAAAATACTAGGATCCATCATGTGGATGGAAAATGTGTTGTAATAACTACACATTCAGCCAGCATGATATTAGAAAGTGTCTTAACAATTTTCCAATTTTAAAATACACACACAGAAGTTAATTGCAAAAAGTCCATACATATGTAACAGGTATCAGAAACAGCAATGAAGGTTTCTGATAATCCAAATCTTATGGGAACATCCCAGGAGACTTGAATCGCATCAATATCAGTATAAGAATCTCAAATCTCAGCCACAAGATGTTATGGTACACAGTAAACAGAACAAAAAGTAACATTGTTTTAAAGCTCCATCCCCACATAGTGAAGTGAGTGTTTTATTTAACAATGCTCTCAATTACTGAGATAATATAGGCTGGTGGTAGATGAATCAAATATGAGTATGGAGTCATTTAATTAGCAAACCAACTAATGTGCATACATACAAATTTTTTACATTAAAACATTTAAAATCGAAACATGTTGGAGCGATTTTAAATGTTTTAATGTAAGAAATTTTTATGTGTGCATTAGTTGGTATGCTAATTAAATGACTCAAAAAAATGGATGGTACAACAATAAAGATGAGTATGGAGTGTTGGTGCAATGATAATGACAGGGGAAAACCAAAAACTTGGAGAAAACCCTTTCCCAGTACAACTTTTTCACCACAAATGGAATGTCCCTGGATCAACCCTAGGTCTCTGTTGTGATAGGCCTGCCACAGCACAGCCTCCCACATGCATCCTAAAAATATCCTAATGTCACTATATTGGGATTTGAACATGCCTGGGTGGTAAACAAACATGGTATAACCACACAGCTGCAAGGCTACAATCTTCAGAGATCTGCTGTTTGAATTTAATTGTGTGAATTAAATTGTAGAACCAACTTTACATGCAATAAACGTATTCTTCACATGTTGTCAATTCTCCAACATGTGCCATCATCAGGTAATCTTTCTATAAAATGTACAACGGACCATTTGAGAACGTTGTGATAACTAAAGAGAATCTCTCATGATGGCACATGTGGTGTGCCAAAAAAATGTTAGAGAATTGGTGTGTGAAGAATACATTCAGTGCATACAAAGTTGGTTCTACAAACTAATTATTATACAATGCACAATACCTAGAATATCATCTGTTTAAAGTTCAACACCACATTCTTACCATATTACCAGCTGTGAATTGGTCCCAAAGTCTCCATCTCACTTTAACTAAACACAGTATGCAGATTGTACTCTTCTGTACAAGTAGTCTTGCAGATAGTTACAAATGTTTTGGAAGAAAATTCTCACTACACTTTTGGAGCTCAAATGAGTAGGGTGAGGAGGCAGACTAGTTAAATATTGAAGGTGATACAAGTGGTAGTCATTCCAAAAGACAGGAAAGGGACATGATACAGAGACATGTCCAGGCCAGGGAAGTGCAATGGTAGAATTAGTGAACACAGAATTATAAAAATACAACCCTTTCTAGGGTCACTGAAGACAGTAAAAGAACCTTTTAAGGGCCAGGCAGAGAAGCATCATCTCAGGAGGAAGTACCTGTCTTCTCCTTTGAGCAAATCTTTCCTCTTTACCTTCTGGGTGTGGATGAAAGGCCTCAACTTGATCAGGGAGAAACCATCTTCTCAGTTTCTTTTACAATGAATCTCAATTCCTCGTATGATCCACTCACTTTCTTTGGATTTAGTGACCAGAACAATAAATAACTGACAAGAAAACCTTATATCATGCATAGATGCAGAATACAGAATGCCAATGCAATGTGACATGTGGGTTCAGATGTGTTGGAGTAGTCTGCTGCTTACATTATGTACCAGATATCATAATGACAGCCTTCAGAGAAATAAGCATATAAAACTGGCCATTAATTATTGAAGATGGCCAAAACAGCTATTAAAGGATTTAACTAAGAAATAACCTGCAATAAAATCATAAAATAATACACAATTATCTAGAATCTAAAAATGTAATTGTATTTATTATACAATCAAGCATGTAAGTCACTCCAAATCTAAAAACAAAAAACTTTGCAAGTATGCTACTTAGAAATGACAGAAGTATCTTACATTTACAAAAGATATACATCCTCACAGTGTACCTCATATATGAGGACACAAGAACATGGAAGAAATGTCCCATTAATCGAATGATGACAAAAAGTTTTGTGTCACAATTCCTTACCACAGTTGAGTTTTTATATTTTTTGTTTCATAATGCAGACAAACTTCCAGTACCCAGTTCTAATCACAAGGCCAGGATAACAGTGCTGTTCTAATTTCCACACCCCTGTTCTAGTCATATTTACATTACCTGGCTGCAGAATATCTGCCACTCTCATTATTTACAGTTCCACCAAATAGTAAGAAATATGCACATAACAAACCATGAAAAACATGAAAGTGTTCTGCAGAACTTTCAAACTTCAGTTTTCCTTCTAGATAACAAAGAGTGTTTCACACTGTAATAGATGGTATACAGACATGAAATGATTCTTAAATGAATGATTTTAAAGAATGGGGTACCTTATGTTGCTTTTAATTTTCAATGTCCACTTGGAACATTTATTTTTATCTTCAGTTCTACACACCTACTTATGATAGCTTAAAACCAAAAGAAACAGCTGCTGAGTAAGCCTGCCTGACATGGTACACAATGTGGGGGCCGCACAGATACACAGACACCAACTGAGAAAACTGCATGCAAGAAGTACATATGAGACTGCTTACAATCAAGCAAAATGTCAAGAATGAGTGGTCTGTTATCTGCAAATGACAAAATGTCACAGAAAAGTAAAAGGAAACAAAAATGGAGAAAAGGTGACTTTTTTTCCCACTGCCCATTTTAGGATTGCAAACATTCTCATAGCACTGTGATACCCCCCAATAGATTTTATCTAATCAGAAGTGTTAATCTGAAAACTCTCCCACATCAACTGAATCAGCCTTCTAGTTTATAACAAAATTATTTCCGAAGATAATTTTGACATTTTTTATGGTTTTACTTCCTTAAGGAAACAGACAGTGCCACTGAAAAGAAGTTTCTTCTGATACAATACAATATTACAACCCAAACGATCAGATAGTCAATAAACCTTTTGCTCCTCCTAATATAGCAGAATGAAGCAAAATTAAAAGGGCCCAGCCCCTTCAAACACAGTAAAACATAGTGAAATCTAATTTTAAAATATAAATACCCCTCTAATACGATCTAACAGCACCACACATTAGCATTTTCAACGGAATGGGCATAACGGTAATTTGCATTTCTACTGACAATTAAAAAGCATCATTTACATGTTAGTAAAACAGTAACGAATACAATGCTACGCTGTACTCAGTCCAATGAAAAGTGTGGGTGGAAAAAGTACTTCAGTGAGTACACACCTGGCACAGAATACATTAAACTGCTTCCTTGTTCTGACCAGCAAATTAAAAACTGGGTTCCCTGACACAAGCCCATCAATTGACAAGTTACCTCACAGCACTGCTCCACAGCATTCAGTGGAAACCAGTTATGTAACATATGCAACAAAATCATGACACCAAGCATGAAACACAGCAATGTGCATGGAATGAGCTGAATGGTGTACTTCAATCTTTATGACTCTGAAAGTATCTCCTCTATAGTCCTGTCATCTTGTAGTGGTGAATTACTAAGAGCGGGCTCACTTTCTAAAAACTCCCGGAGTTCAGACTCAAGATCAGGCACATCCCCTACCTCCCCAGCTTCTTCCTCTGCCTCTGCTTGTGAGGAAGTTCCTTCTACATCAACTTCCTCCACCATAGGTTCACTTGGCACAGATTCATTAAGCATGCCAGACACTTCTGCTGTTGTGGTGTTTGGTCTTCCATTGGAACAAGTAGTTGTTATGCCTTCTGTCCCATTAACAGTAGAGTTCTGTCTCTGCTCTCCATCATCATGACCAGTTTCCATAGATAAAGTCTCAGCATCTACTACCTTGGTTGGGGATGCTGGGGGAGAGGTACCAGGCAATATTCCCATGGCTTTTCTAAGAGATGGAACTGGGGCTATGATGATAGGATCCACCTTTTTGGCCATATCCTTCAGACTCTCTGTGATTTTCTCTGCTACAAAAGGGAAACCAATTCAAATTTTAATATTTTGTAAAATTTGTGAAATTAACAAGTATATTCCTTACATATACATACATACACTTTCAACAGATTCAAGATTCATGACTGAGTTAAGAAAAAAATTTTTACAAAATAATTTGTTTCTTTTGAGCTTAAGAATTACCTCAGATTCAAGGTTGTCTTATATTTCTGTCAGCACATTCTGTCTATGGTGCCCAGATATTTCACTTTTCCTACAAAATGTTTATGAATTTGGCAGGATACCTCAGCATAATTCATACAAGTCTGTATAAAAAATATTACATTCACTAACTTACCAAGCTGAACTTCACTGTCAGAGGGCTGGACAACATGCGACAGATGAGTTGGTGGTGTAAGACTTAACCGATCACTTTGAACTTGCTGTAACTTCTGCAGCAGAGCAGATGTCTGATCCAGTCGTACTTGCATTGCTTCCTCTGCTGCTCTCTGCTCCTCTTGTTCTTGTATGTCTTGTTCTAGAGTAAGGACAGTTGGACAGTTGTTTAACAGAATGATTTGGAAAAACACATAGTACCAACTAGCTGATTTCTGTAAGTTTATATTTTCCCGTTCATTACTCACAATACTTTACACTGAAAGGGCAATTTGAAAGTAAGGGGGAGAGGGGGGAGAAAGAGAGAGAAGGGAGTGAGAGAGGAAGAAAGGAAACATAAGAGGTCCAATGTTCTTCAACAAATGTCATTGAAATTTATGCCATCACAATGAACTACAAAGAGCACGGTATGGATTCTCAAAATTTCATTCTCATTTTTACAATAAAATCCATGGAAAAAAAAAAGTACAGTAAAATGTCGCTGTAACGAACGCCAGTATAACGAAATGTTCAAAATTGCGAAATTATTTTTAGGCCCCTTCCCTTTTCCCTATTTAATGTGTGTTAAAACATTTCATTTTAACGAATTTAGAACTTTCAGTATAACGAATTAAAATGTTGCCTTTTGCATATGTTTAACTTTATTTTTTCAAAATATAATTGCAATTCATCCTGTTTTATAACATAAATATTTTTACATTATTTTATTATTCAGACGATATGGTAGCCATTTTCCATACA
>Ga0123354_10015997_pt1 | contig 11753 bp, 9 predicted proteins | sample TergutLab28metaG_2_FD_97872 | JGI IMG/M metagenome (GOLD analysis project Ga0123354, IMG submission 97872) | Labiotermes labralis P4 segment gut microbial communities from Petit-Saut dam, French Guiana - Lab288 P4 | ecosystem: Host-associated > Arthropoda: Insects > Digestive system > Gut ... | reverse complement strand
GGGTAAAAATCCAAAAACTGGCGAAGAAGTCGAACGTCAGCCCGAAGATAGTCAACCACTGGCAGCACTGGCCTTTAAAATTGCCACTGATCCATTTGTTGGTAAACTAATATTTATCCGTGTTTATTCGGGCAAAATTAAAGCCGGTAGTTATATATTAAATACTACTACTGGCAACAAAGAACGCGTTGGCCGTTTGGTGCGAATGTTCGCCGATAAACGCGAAGATATCCAAGAAATTGGCGCGGGCGATATTGCCGCTGTAGTTGGGTTAAAAGATACCACCACTGGTACAACTTTGTGTGATGTGGTGCACCCAGTGCAATTAGAAGCCATTACTTTTGCTGAACCGCCAGTTAGTATTGCAGTCGAGCCAAAAACTAAATCTGACCAAGAAAAAATGGCTTTGGCGCTGCAGCGTTTAACCGAAGAAGATCCGACTTTTAGGGTGCATACCGACGAAGAAACCGGCCAGACTATTATGAGTGGTATGGGTGAATTGCACCTGGACATTTACATTGATCGCATGAGGCGCGAATTTAAAGTAGAGGCCAACATTGGTGAGCCCCAAGTGGCTTACCGCGAAACGATTCGCGGCACTAGCGAAGCCCAGGGCAAGCACATTAAGCAATCTGGCGGTCGCGGTCAGTACGGTGATGTTTGGGTTCGTTTTGAACCGAACGAAGCCGGCAAGGGTTTTGAATTCTTTGATGAAATTAAAGGTGGTGTGGTACCACAAGAGTATCGTAAACCGGTCGAACAGGGTATTAGAGAAACTCTAAATGGCGGTGTGATCGCTGGCTACCCAGTGGTCGATATTAAAGCCACGTTGTACGATGGTAGTTATCACGATGTTGATAGTAGCGAGCTGGCCTTTAAATTGGCCGGTAGTTTGGCCACCAAAGAGGGTATTAAAAAGGCTAAGCCAATCTTGCTTGAACCAGTTATGCGGGTAGAGGTTACCACGCCCGAAGAGTTTATGGGCGATGTGATTGGCGACTTAAACAGCCGACGTGGCCGCATAGAATCGATGGACGATCTTAGCGGTGGCGCGAAGTTAATTATTGCCTGTGTACCACTAGCTAATATGTTTGGTTATACCAATGATCTTCGCAGTATGTCCCAAGGCCGCGCAGCCAGTAGCATGGAACTAGCCCAGTACGAAGAAGTTCCACCAAACGTCGCCGAAGAAATCATTGCCAAGCGCAATAAATAGTAATTCTTTGTTTTGCAATAGCCCTATAAAGGTTTAAGTGTAATAAACCCGCTCATCATACTGGATCGCCCCGTGTGTCATCCTGAGCTTGTTTCAGGATCTAGGTTCGTACCAACTAGACAAGCCACAAGACTGTCTTGTGGCTATGCGTAGGGGTTAGGGTGCTTTTGGCTTGACAGAATTAGCAATCTGTGCTACACTGTAAGTATAACCGCATGCGGTGTAATTTTGTTATTGCCTGCATGCAGGCATATTTTTGCTTTCGTACAGTAGTGAGTCCACTATAATAGCGATAATCCTCGCATAGTACGTCATTACGTGACAATGGATGGGTCATTTTGGTATTTTGGGTATCGACAAATCGAGTACGATATTTATGTACCCGATGCCGAGGCGTATCGCAGCCCGCCGGCTAACAGTATGTGGCCGTAAGCCATTTTTTGCCGCCTAAGCACAATTGAGAGAAACATAAGATCCCCGCGCCTAACAACGCGGGGTTCTTTATTATACCATAAACCTACCGTTTTCAAGGACGGACGTTGAAAACGGTAGAAATATTGCATAGTATTAATTTACCAGTTGGTAGTTGAGTGAAGAGCCACATAACTGCCACCTTCTTCGGCCTCCGCTCAAATATACTTAATATCGTCTTGGTTGTATACTACGTTTATGAAACTAGGTGTAGCTAGGGAGCGCTATAACCATCGGCAGGTAATAACTAGATTTGTAGTGGTGGCTCTGCTGGCGCTGATGATTATTACGGGTGTTGTGTGCCTGGCGATTCGCCTTAATAAGCCAGCAGATAAACCAAAAGCCGTTAGCCAAACCAAAATTGTGCCTAAACCAAATAATGATTGCCACACTAAATATTGTGTCGCTATTACCGTTAATGGTGATTTATTATTTCATCCGGGCTTATGGAACCAATTTCGCACTGCCAATGGTTTTGATTTTACGGAACTATTTGCAGCAATGGGCGCTTATTACACCAAAGATGATATAAATATTTGTAATTTTGAAACACCAATTGCGCCAGATGGCGGACCGTATACTGGCTACCCGGTGTTTGCAATTCCACCCCAAGTAGTCGATTATGCCACTAAGGCTGGTTACGATGTTTGTACCACCGACACTAATCATAGTTTTGACCAAGGCACGGTTGGCATTAATCGATTGATAGACCGGCTTGACTCGGCTGGCATCAAACACGTTGGCACCTATAAAACTCAGCAAGATAGTGAAAAGCCACTAATAATCAAGGCCAAAGATGGTAAACTGGCATTAATTACGGGTACGGTTAGCCTAAATGGCGAAGTAGCCGATTATGATTGGCAAGTCGATAGGATGCGTGATGATGATATGCATGATCAAGACGTAGCTCGAGTAATTGCTTTGGCTAAACAAGCCAAGGCACAGGGGGCGGTGGTGGTGTTGCAGCTACATTCGTTGCAAGAATATATTACTTATGCCGATAGCTGGCAGGTTAGCATCGCCCACGAATTGGCTGCTACGGGTTTATTTGATTTTATATATTTTCATGGATCACACTCGGCACAACCAATCGAGAAATACGATGGCGTTTATATTGCTTACGGTGTGGGCAACACTGTCACAGAATCAGCACCACCTGAACGCGTGGTGAATAATCAGGGACTAACGCTAAGGGTGTTATTTAGTAGTATAGATAGTAGAGCTTGGAAAGTACAAAAAATAGCTTGGCTGGCTACGAGTAATGTCAAAAATGGACAATATCGCTGGTGTCCGCTGGTAGATAGTGCTAGCCCTTGTATTTCGTCAGAACAAGATACAGCAATAAGAAATAGGATAAATAATGTGTTGCATTCTATGAATGTCGGCGTGGATGATAAAGTTGTTGTGCCTTGGAGCTTGTAGCCATGAATAGTTTGTGTTACTATCCCAACTAGAAGATATACAAAGGATTTGTATGGTTAAAAAACAGAAAGAAACTAAAAAATTTACTAATCGTAGGAGTGAGCAAGATTTAGATTTAGAAAAAAAGCCAGCTATGTTTTGGGCGATCGTGGCGCTAGTGGTGCTAGTCGTAGTGATTGGTTGCGGTGTAGCGCTATGGGCTACTAAGGGCGAAACCAGCGATACTAAAAAAGACACTAATACCACCCAAACCAAGCCTAAAGAAGAAAAACCTGTCGCTAAAGAGCCAGAGACTCCACAAGAAGACACTAATCAGCCCGAAACCAGCGCTAAAATTACCGAAGTTACCACGACTGTATCACCGAGCCAGTCGGGCTATTTAGTTATAAAACAGTGGGGTATAGCCTATAAAATTCCACAGGGGTTTAATGATATCGCTTTTTGGCTAGAATCGCAGGGTAGCATGAATAACATCCTATTCTTTGCCGATGGCGTGGACAGCGATTGTCCAATTGGTGGTAAGGTTGTGCAATCATCAACCGTAAGCAGCACGTCGACCCAGGGTTTTAAGGTTGGTGATATGTATTATTTTATCGAAAAAGTTGATGGCACATGCAACAGTAAATGGGCAGATGCCGTGTGGCAAATGGTTCAAAATCCGGTTGGCGTGGTACAATAATAAGCATAAGCGAAAGAGTGTATGAGTAAAGATTATATAAATTTGGGCAAACCAAAAAACGGCTGGAAAAAAGTCGGCATCATAATGCTGGTGTTATTGATTGTTTCCGCTGGTGCTACTGGCTACAGCCTGTATCAGTACATTAACCAGAAAGGTCAGCTAAACGACAAGCAAACTGCTTTAGATAAAGCTAACGCTGATTTGAAAACCACGCAAAATAAACTTAAAAAAGCCGAACAAAGTCTAGCGGATACTACAGGTAACACATCAAATACTAGTAGCGCGAATAGTAATAGCAGTTATTTAGTTATAAAAGAGTGGAATATTAAGTATAAAATTCCAGATGGTATATCAACTCCAACCTATAGTTTTGACCTAGGAACGGAGCCTGGCACGTTAGATAGTAATAGCCTAACTGTCACATCTGGTGACGCGAATGTAGGGGTCGTTAGATCTAGCAATAAGGTAACACCAATGACTGGAAATTACGGCCAAGCTGTAATTCAGTTCGGAGCATACTGGTATGTGGTTAGTGGCGGCCAAATAAATTCTACCGACAGCACAGCACCTGTTGTTAATAAATTGCTTGAGATGGTTAAGAATCCCATAAAAGTTTAAATATAAGGAGACAACATGCCAACCAACAAAAAACCAACTAAACCACACATGTGCCCGTACAAAATAGCCACGGTTATTTTGGGTGGCATTGTGATCATTCTGGCGCTTAGCCTAGCATCTTCGATAGCCTTAAACATTGATTATAAAGGCATGAGAACCAATAGTTCTAAATCTCACTATTACAAAAATAACAAAAAAGATAAAGATTATAATTGTGTCGCCGAACCAGGTGAAATGGTCAACGTCGATACTTGCATGAAAGATAAGGATTAAACTATGGATGGCCAAAGTTATATCAGTTTGGATAATAAAAAGCCAAAGAATAAATGGAAGATTGTTGGGATTATCTTTATCATCCTGGCTTTGCTACTTGGTGGCGCTGGCGGGTTTATTGCCTATAAATTCTTGAATCAGAAAGATGAGCTAGATAGTAAACAAACTGCTTTAGATAAAGCAAAAGCGGATCTTAAAATCGCGCAAAATAAAGAGGCCGAAGATAATACCACGGTTGCTGAAACAGAAAGTGCTAATTATTTAACGATCAAAGAGTGGGGCATTAAGTTTAAAATTCCAGATACACTTAAAAACGTCACATATACAATTACTGGTGATAGCGCTTTAGTGGTTGCTGCCAATAATCCAAGTAAACTTACGCCGTTTACTGGGTATGCATGTAGCGGACAGAAATCAAATGCCGCAATTGCAAGATCTAAACAAGACGATATTACAGTAAATGGAAATAAAATGTCATCGGTTAAGATTGGTGATTATTATTACGCTGTTACAGGCAGACAGCAAAGTATGACTTGCGGCGACACGACTCAAAATAGTGAAGATGAATTTGCTTTCAATATTATAACTGCCAACATTGTATTTATGGTGGGTAACCCGCAAGCGGTTTAAGGAGTAAAGATGGATGATCAAAACTACATTAACTTAAATAATAAAAAGCCGCGTAATAAATGGAAAGCTGTTGGTATGATCTTTATAATTCTAACGTTATTATTCGGTGGCGCTGGTGGATTCTTGGGCTATGCATTAATGCAGAAAAAGAATGATTTAGATTCAGCTAACAAGAATCTTAAAGACGTCAAAGCCCAGTTGGCCACCGCTAAGACTGATCTAGCTAATGCCAAAAAGCAAAATTCAACTGAAGAAAGTACTAATAATTCAGCAAATTATCTAACTGTAAAAGAATGGGGGATTAAGTTTACAATTCCAGATGGACTAACTGGCCTAAAATATACGATTTCAAACGATAATCTAGAATTTAATACAGATAAAGTGGCGGCTTATGGTGGTATCTGCGCAACCGACGGTGTCGTTGGTATAATTCATCGTTCTAACGTTTCTAATGAACAACAGCCTGGTGAAGGTAACCAGCTTAATGTCGCAGCTATTAACGGTTACTATTTCTATCTAGCTAGCCCGCAAGCATCGTGTACTACCGATACAACTGGCGCTCAATTGCAACTAGACACCTTCCAACTGATTAAACAATTAGCTGATACCATTCAGAAATCTTAGAATTCACCTTTTAAAAAGCGTTTCCGTTTTTCTTCGGGCATTCTTTCAATGGCATAACGTAACGTGGTACGTGGCATATCGTGGTAGTGTTGTTTTATAAAATCTTCAACTATTTGCTCGTCAATTCGCTTGTAAATCTCGCGCAACATCCAACCGGTGGCTTTGTGAATTAAATCTTCTTTGTCATTTAATAGTTTTTCGACAATCGTTAAAGCTGGCTCAACCTCGCCGTTTTTAATAAAGTAAAAACTAGCTAACATGGCAACGCGACGATTCCACAACAGTGGTGAACTCGTTAACTTTATTATTCGCGGTAATTCTTCGCGGTGGTCAAATACATAACGCCCAACGATACCTGGTGCGGAAAGATCCACTAAATCCCAGTTATTTATAAATTGGGTATTATCCAGGTACAGGTTGTAGATTTGTCCGCATTCATTACCATTCCAAATACTCACACTGTCATCCTGAACTTGTTTCAGGATCTTGAGGCCAGATTCCGAAACAAGTTCGGAATGACGACTGGACCTACCCATCTTATTAGCCTTTTTGTATTTTTCAACCAATATCAACAGCGCCACCATCCGTTCTTCGTGCCATGGGCTATGCAACAACTCTTCCACATCTTTCAAGGCCATTCCTTGAAATTGTTTGGCAACTTTGCGGCTGTCAGGCATAACCACGCCCAAAAATTTGTCGCCTTCGCCATATTGCCCCGGCCCGGTTTTAAAAAAGTATGGCAAAAACTCGGCCTTTCCGGGGTTAATATAAGTCCTAAGTTCAGCTTTTAAACTTTCTAAATCCATGTGTCTATTATATCAAAACGTGCATTTCTTGATTCTGGCCGATTGGACTGAGAAATGGTTTAAAAACGCTTGTGCATATACAGAAGAGGAGTTATAATGAACTCATATACGTAAGGAGTTATACCGATGGATGACAGTCTAGATAGTTTTATTGATGACATATTAAAAGCTAAAGGTATGGATCAAGCATTAGGAGACGTGTATAAAGAACTTCATGCAGATATGAAAACACGAGCATTAGACCAGATAGACAGAGCTATTTTGGATGCGATGCCAGAGGACAAGCTTAATGAGATGAATGGCTTGCTAGACAAAAACCCAGACGCTTCTGACGAAGATGTGCAGCAAGTTATTCAAAACTCTGGCATAGACGTAGCTCAGATTACTGCCATGACACTTCTCAGGTTTCGCGGATTATACCTTGGAGACGCTACTGTAGACGAAGGAACAGTTGATGGCCGAAAGAGCACCTAGCGATCAGTATAGTGAGGCCGATATTGATAGTGACGGCGAAGCACTAGATATTGATGGTGTACCCCAAAAATTAGAGGGTGAATCTGATGAGGATCATCAACAGCGAGTAGCAGAATATGAGTCTGCAATAGAAAAGAAAGAACAGCTAACTCCGGAACAGAAGTTTGCGTTTGCCTACCGTGATTTACGTGCGGCTAAGTCTAGCTACGAGCACGACTTAGCAAGGGAGCTTAATCTAGACAGGAACAACGGTCTAAACCCAGACGACGTCAAGGCAGAAGTGCTCAAGACATCGGTGGGGGCCGATTACATAAAAGCTGAGCAGATATTTGACAACCAAGCACGGGAAACTGTATTACGGAGTCGGACTGGCAAGAAGGTTGAGTTTTACCTTAATTATATGAAGCAACAGCTAGAGTCTAACATGCGTGCTGTTGCTAGCGATAGCACTCTTAATCAGGAAGAAAAATTGGATAGGATAAAAGCATTAAAAGAATCAGTTAAAGATGAAATCGAAAGAGCTGATGAGAGGCTAGAAAAACTAATCAGAGTGGCAAAAGAAGGTGCACCTGATAATTATCGTATACATAAAAATGAATTAAAAGATATCGATACCGACACTAGTGATATTGCTAATCCTGGTTCATCGCAATCTGAAGTGGCAGATAATTACCGAGGGGTCGGCCAATGGATGGATATCAAAGGCGGGGGGGGTCACATCCGGCACATACTGAAAATATGCCACCTATACAAGATACTGAAAAGCCAGATGGCGAATCCACAGATGAGTCGTCGGCTGAAGATGATAAAACGTTTGCAGAGCGCTATGGCTTTGATCCCGATAATTTGCGTACGGTTCTAGTCGATCAAACTATTGATGGGCGTAATTTTGCACGGGACTATGCAGACCACCGCTTGGATAAAGAGCTCGGCGAGACAAAAGGTTTTCGTGGTAAGCTGGCAAAGATATGGAAGGGTAATTATGCTAAAGAGTATTATCGTCAGAAATATACCCGCGAAGCTATGCAAGACATAGCAGGCCTGCAAAATATCTATGCTATGGAGGGCTCAGAGGGCGACGTGGCACGTGCGAGGATCGCCACTATCCAGCGCTTCCAAAATGAGTACGAAGATATGATACATAATGGCGAGCAGCGTCATGATATTACGAGTGAGGCTGGAGAAAGAGTGGCAGAACTGAAGGGTGCTATTGCGGCGTTCGCTGGCAGTAATGGCAATGAAGACGCATTACATAATCTCGAAGAGGCACGCAAACGGATAATCACAGAATTTGCTGTTGATGGTAATGAGAACTTGAATGATCTAGTTATGATTGACAATATTACGGACATTGCCGAGCAGGCTAGATTGGCGGTCGAACATGGCTTTGCGTTAGAGAACGTGATGGCTGGTATGCAGATCATCAACGGTGAGTCCCGTTCTGGTGTACGTGGAGAGGCTAAAAAGAATGCCGTTGATAAAGCCTCGGAGTGGCTACAAAAGAACTCTCGCGGTTTAGTCAACCCAACAACTATCGCAACAGCAGTTTCTGTTGCTGCGTGTTGTGGAAAATGGGGCGGGAGGACTGTTATTGGGAAAGCATTAGCGGTGAGTGTGCCAGGTGTATCGGCCGCAGTGTTCGCCGGCCATAGTGAAAGTATAAAGTTAAAGGATGAACGTGCTCAACATATGCGCGAAATGGCACAAGGCAAAGAGGCATCGAGCAGCGATAAAGCACGTGCAGAGCTTGATGCCACTATGTATGACATGCGTAGCGCTACAGATATGACGAGCGAGTTGTCAGACCAAATGGGGTTAATAAATGACCTGTTGGAACGGAAGGAAGATTTAACACCAGACCGAGAGCGATTAATAGCAGAAGTAACTCAGTCATTGGCCACAGTCGACGCTAGAGTACGAATATCGGATCAAAAAGGGATTGACTTGATTCAGTATAGTGATGTGTTAAATGTCGAAGAGGAGAGGTTCGCGCTTGATAATATGCGAGCCAAAATACGTGTAGCACTCCTAAACTATCACCACGAGGCTCTGGGCGACCAAGCATGGGCAGAACAGGGCGGCGACGAAGCCTTTAAGGCTCATATGTCAGATATGGCTGATAGTATTGCAGAAGTTGTTGATATGAAAGAAGATATTTCGGCTAAAGATAAAGGTTATAAACATCTACGAAACCGCCGTGTCACCAAGGCCGCCGGGGTTGCTTTTGGCACCGGGCTGGTATTCGGACTAGCGACCCAAGAGGCTACGGCTTTTGTGAATAATAATGTTTCTGGAGCGTTAGAGACTGTAATTAACAACGCTCGGGGAGTGCACACTAGTGGCACCAGAGGGACGCTATTGTTTAATGTCCTGGGCATGCGCCAGAGTAATAGTTCAGGGAATGTGATCAAGGATACACTTGTGAATAACGCCGATGGGACTAAGTCTTTTGTAGATGCGCGTGATGGTAACAGAGTTGATGGTATAGTGCGGAACTCGCACACTGGTAGATACACCGCTGAGTCCATTAATAAGATGCATGCAAAAGGGTATACTGTGGTGGAGAGCCAGCAACGAGTTATTGAGCCGCAGACACCACGAACTGAGGCCGTAACCCGATCGGTCAGTGAATATTTAAAGGACTCGCCCGATAAGGTCACTAAAGTTACGCGTAAATTCTGGTTCGATAATGATACGCCAAACAAATTTGACCACTCTGAGCTTAGGCTCTATGCAAACGGTAAAACCCCAGACGGAAAGCTGTCATTTTCTATGGGTCTAGATGGTTATCAACCCCATCATGCAGGCAACGCTATAGATTTGCACCAGGAGGCAGCAGCAGGCAAGCTATTTGCGCAGATTATACCGTCACGGAATCATCAGGGCGAGGCTATTATGGTACAACTTAATTCTAATGGTACACTAGCTGTGAACCAAAATAGCGAATTAGCACAGTATTTCTCCCCAGACGGTAAGGTGCTAAAAGGCGCTTTTATGGAAATGGTATATGTACCAGGCAAGGTCGAAAAGAATGTAGCTGATGGTATTACACATCTAGCGACTGCTAGTGGAGGCCCTGTAGAAACTGTACCGGTTGCAACTTGGGTTGGTAAAAATGCGCTAGAGAACATTACTTCTATGAAAACAGTTCCACTACCGGATATAGTAAAAACTATCTGGCATACCGAAATAATTGGCCCATCATTGGTACCATTGGCAGAGATGCCACCAATTATACCTATAGTTCCCCGGCGGTCGTTACTTGCCGCTGAAAGGCGTAGGATCTCGACCTATAGTGACGGTAGTGGCTATGATGGATATACGGATTCGTACGGTGAAGGATATGAGGGGTCTAGTGAAAACTCAAGCCTGTATGAACATATAAAGTCAGAAGTATCGCCAAGTTTACGCGATGACCCAGATGCTGATTTACAGCTTGGACAGGAAGTGGGTTTCTATAAAAAACAACTTGCTGAGCGCACTTCTCCGGCATACATTGATTCTATTGAAACATCTATAGAACATACGCCAGAACTGAACGATCATCTTGATAACTACATAAAATCTATCGTGGCTATTCCTGTTCATGCAACAGCTGAATCTGATAAGATATTCGATACCTTAAAACTGTATGCTAAGCAAGAAGGTGGTGTAAGTGACTCGAATATAGTAGCGTTATACCTAAATTGGCGTCAAGATGAAAACACGCCTGAAAACGATAGCAAGATACAGGCTACGCGTTCAGAGATTGAGCGGGCACGTTCAGCATTCCCGCAGCTAAAACTGGCTGTGTTCGAACACGCCAATACTGTCGACGAAGTTGGTACTACGGCTGACCCAGAGCTTACTGGTAGTATTGCGCGTCGCATGAACGATACTATTATGCTAGCGTTACAAAAATCTATACAGGACGGGCAGATGTCTGCAGACCATGATGTTTTAATAATTCGTAATGACGCTGATGCAAAAGGTATGTCTAGGGAGTATATCGAGAATATGCAAAAAGCGGCAGAGCAAAACCCAGACGTGGACTCTTTCACGGGGCATACCCGCTTTGACACCATGTCGTATGCAGACACTCCTGGGTTTGGCATTGTTACAAACTTCATGATGGGCGCTAATGCAATCGCCGAACGGTATGGTAATGTGCACACAGCGGGAGCTAACTTCGCTTATCGAGCCTCCGCCTACGCCGCAATGGGGGGCATCGGTTTTACTAGTGGCGGTGTAGGTTCCGATGACTTGGCCATTGGGAGGCGGTTAAGTGTCGTGCGCGACCGCGCTAGTGATACTGAAGGTGCGTGGGACACAAATGATTATCGTGGTGGCGCTATGGTTAGTACAAAGAAGCGTGTTGTCAAGCGTATAACTGGCGCTACTATAGATACTAACGGCGATAAGTATATGGGTGTCTATCTCCAAGATCGACCAATTTATGATGCTTATAAAGATTATGGACTTGGCGGTAATCGATCGGCTGAGTTATCACAAGATCAGAAACAGACCGAAAATATACGTAAACGCAGTGACTTCGAGAAGT
>Ga0123354_10015995_pt1 | contig 11753 bp, 8 predicted proteins | sample TergutLab28metaG_2_FD_97872 | JGI IMG/M metagenome (GOLD analysis project Ga0123354, IMG submission 97872) | Labiotermes labralis P4 segment gut microbial communities from Petit-Saut dam, French Guiana - Lab288 P4 | ecosystem: Host-associated > Arthropoda: Insects > Digestive system > Gut ... | reverse complement strand
TAAAACCAACTAGATGCACTAATTTCTCAAATTTATTTTTGGAATAAAACTCTACATGTTTCGGACAGTTCCTCTGTCCATCATCAGGAGTTTTTCACTGTACACACAGCAATGGTATATGTGATACAGGTTTGCTGATAGCTTGCTGTCAGCAAACCTGTATCACATATGTAGAGTTTTATTCAAAAAATAAAACTAGCAAAATTAGTGCATCTATTTAGCTTTGTTACAAGAATCTCTTATAACAACAATTAGCCAATTAACTCCATGCAGAACAGTTCTTCTTGCAAAATCGATTTTCACGCAAAGTTCAGAAATCCGCTTATTGTTAGGAAACCCAAAAGTTCATCACCGTACTCACAAAAGCTCTTCCCCTCTGAACCCCGTCGTTAACCATACATATTTACTCTGCAACCTCGCACACTGTTCCTCCAAACTTCATTGTTATCCATCTGTTACCCTCCTTCGTTTTTCTACGTCACACAAATGGCCTTCTTCGACGATTAAACGTGAACTCCATCTGCATTCTACAGGTCTATCGCTTCTCAGTTATTTTGGCTGACAAGTAGCTAATATTAAGAAAAGCTAATATTTTCATTGCAACACCGTGCATGTTGTCGAGTCACTCAATTATTATACCAACCAATGCACTTATATAAAATTTACACATAAAAACACTAAAACTGCTCCGACATGTTTCGGTCCTAAGACCATTGTCAGGGAGCTGTATTTCTTTGCCTTGCTAAAGTCACAATAAAAGCCACATTAAAACCAGTCATAAATTAACTTCGATGTGCTAGTAGGGTATTGTGGCAGCATGTTGCCTCAATTCCCTACTAGCACAACGAAGTTAATTTATGACTGGTTTTAATGTAGCTTTTAATGTGACTTTAACAAGACAAAGAAATACAGCTCCCTGACGATGGTCTTAGGACCGAAACATGTCAGAGAAGTTTTAGTGTTTTAATGTGTAAATTTTATATAAGTGCATTGGTTGATATAATAGTTGAGTGAAAGCTAATATTATTTATACACACGAGAGACATGTGGCCTGTAACGTTCCGTACAGTCTTCCGCGCAGTAGGCTCTCTGGCCTTTCAAGAATCTACTGTTTATTTCTGATACTCTCTACTGGAATCAATCCTACAGAATATTCGTAGCACACTCTACAAGGAGAGAAATGACTCATCGCAAAATAACCCGCATTTATGGCAGGAAATATCCGACATTTGGAGTCAAAAGGAAGCATACATGCAAGTTGGACTTAACAGACTACTACAACCACAAGGTAGTCCTACTGTTCTTACCAAGATATTGCATTTCTTTTTAGATTTCATTCATATAATTTGCTTTTCTGTCTCACAGACCCGTCCGTGTCCTTGAACTCCGTTCTTAATGTCACCGGTATCTTCATCGTTATACACGGAATTACGTGACTATGTGCAATTCCTTTGCACGTATACACGTGACGTTCGAATTTACATTGTAGAATTGCATACCTGTGTACTTCAAACGAGAGAAAATAGCTTTTACAGGCTGCAGAATGTCTAAGACTCCTAAACTGAAAATCAAACATCTTTTAGAATTTAACAGCTAATAATTACTTATGGGTTAAGTGCTAGAGCAGTTAGAGTGACAAGGTGAACAGTACGGAAGTTAAAACGCTTAGTTCACAATATTTAATTTACCTCCTTGAATACCGGTACTGACATCGACAACATCATCATCACATCGCCACTGGCGAAACTGTTACGGACACCAAAAATTAAATTCGGGCATATTTCTTGCTCTGGCACTTTGGATCCATTAAACAATGAGACACGTGAGGATGCGCCTATTCAGAGGACTGTGCATTATTTCATTATAAGGGTTGTGTCCGATTTTAATACATACAGTACCGAGAGATAGGCGGGTTTGAAGAAGGCAAAGTGTGAGACGGGAAATGCAAGCTTTAAGTAAATCGTGAGTTCTTAAAATAAAACCAACTAGATGCACTAATTTCTCAAATTTATTTTGGAATAAAACTCTACATGTTTCGGACAGTTCCTCTGTCCATCATCAGCAGTTTTCCACTGTACACACAGCAATGGTGTATGTCATAGAGGTTTGCTGACAGCTTGCGAGCATGATCAGTACGTTCCGTCCTGATCCTGCTCGCAAGCTGTCAGCACAACTGTATGACGTATATCATTGCTGTGTGTACAAGTGAAAAACTTCCTGATGATGGACAGAGGAACTGTCCGAAACATGTAGAGTTTTATTCCAAAATAAATTTGAGAAATTAGTGCATCTAGTTTGTTATATTATACGAATTTATCACGATGCACGGTCACATGAACCCTAAATCGTGGGTGCTTGGTAGCTTACTGCTGCGTTATATTCTTTACTCACCGGCAAAAAATTGTTTTGAGAGATGCTTTGACACCTGCGCCAAGTCTGTGTCTGCCAAGCTTCAGTAAACACAACTGATGTAACTCGACCCGCTGCGGAAAATTGATGGGTTTTACAGCTAAACATGTCTGATCTCTACCAACGTTTCGTAGAGCTTTTGCCACTTTTGCATCTCGTTTATGACTTAGACTAACATCGAGGTTTTGAATAAGTAGTGGAAACATCGTACCATAGTTGCGCGAGGGCCGTTCCGCAATATTTTTTTGCTGAACTCTGTTCTGTAATATCAACAAGTTTTGCACGGAGCTGAGAACAACTTCCAGACATACCGGACACGCCGTATATAGAACTGACTGCATAAGAGCCTTGTGAAAGGCAATAGCATGCAATTTCTTAATTTAAAATGAGGACACAGCCGAAGATACATCCTGAAGGCCTTGTCATGTAGATATTTCATCCGTACTTGGATGTACTACAAACGTATTTCCAAACAATTTTTGATCTGTTAACCTCCTGTCTTCTCCGTCAATTAAACCGTAGGTTCCTCAACTAATGGAACAGAAACCAAAGGTTGTGTTAAGCTATGTTTTAAAAACCAAGCAGCTGCAAATGTACATCACTACGGATGGCGACTGGAAAACACTAGACACACGGAATGACCTACGAAAGACGAATTCCCCCTAACTTTTTCGTAGATTTCACTCGTTCAACACTAAATTGCAAACAGAAGCCAAAATTCCATAACCCCCAAAAGCAGCCCTATGCAGCTCACGAACCCATTACTCGAGATGAGGCAGCATTACCAGATGGGCTGACCCAAATTGGATAGAACGAATTCCGACTAAACGCTATATGTATATAGAACATGTAAACCAAGAACTGTAGTGCATTTATCGTGCAGGTGCAGTCTACTGACGTGTCTGAACAAACACATTGTAGCTGTTACTTGATGCGCACCTTGATCGGAGATGAAACCTGCCAAGAGAATAATCCAATTGAGGAACACAAATCTACCATCCGTCTCAAAGTCCATTCATTCATGAAACACTAAAAATCCAAATTCGATAAATCTACTTCACAGATAAGGTATCTGTCATTAAGCCTTCTTTAAAAAACGGCGGATCTAATTATCATGTAACACAGACTTCTTGTCGTGCATGTATATGTCGGTGATTACTATAAATCTATAAAATTAAAAATAAGAAATCAAATTTCCTGCGATATAAAGCGGTGTGTACTGGTCAGTAGTTACCGAACATTCCTATAATTTTTTATTCCTCAATTTCCACCTCAAATTTTGAATTTTTGGAACAAGGCAACAGATTCCTAGCAAAGGTAATTAGCGATAAAAATGCGTCATATATATGTAATATGTTTTCTTTTGGGTAATTCCCCGGCGTCACAATGCTAATAGCCGACGTTTCGGAACCCTCTATCAGTTCAATCTTCATAGGCACCTGCCTATGAAGATGGAACTGATACAGGGTTCCGAAACGTCGGCTATTAGCATTGTGACGCCGGGGAATTACCCAAAAGAAAACATATTACATACAGAACACGGCGAAAGCTTAAAATCAAGCGTCATATATAATTTTTTTTTGGTCCAATGCCACCACATGTCCTTGTGGACTTCGTGGGCATGGCAGTAGTGTAACCGACTTTAGAGGCTGGGACGCCCATGAGGCGCAGTTACGTTGTCCCGATGATGTGAGTGGTGATAGAGGAAGATGTAGTGCCAGGAGGGCCCTTAAACCTAAATTCTACTAACCTAACCAGACCATGGTCACCGCGGGAATCCCCCCTTTCAGGGAAAATTCCCACGGTAGAGCCGGGAATCGAACCCGGGACCTCATGATTAGTAGTCAGAGACTCTGATCACTAGACCACGAGGCTGGTCTCATACATAAACATAAGCAAATCTTTATGGAAACTTCTGCAGAAACTTCAAACGTCGCAGTTAAAGGAGTGAAACGTGTAGAATAACAGGTTACAGTACTTTGTGCTACATTATCGGGGCATGGATATAGGCAGAGAAAGAAAGAGCACGCCCGTACTAACGAGCCAATAAGAAACTGTAGGACAAAAGAGGAAAAAGTAAGTAAAATTATTCCCTCCTTGACTCCGTCCAGTACTACTTAATTTTTCACACGTTCGGTCCAACTGATCTTCTCCATCCTTTTCCAGCATCACATTCCAAAACGTAACAGGTGTTTCTGATCTACTTTTCGAAGTGTCCAAATTTCAGCAACATAAATAGCTATGATCGAAATGTAGCAGTGGGCAAGTTTCTTCCTTAAATTTAATGCCACCTAGCTGAAGAAAACAGTCGTCCTCTTCTTGTTGAAAAATGCTTTACCATGGTAATCTAGGATTTAGTGGTCCCAGATATCCAACCAATTTTCGCCTGAGGACGGATTTAGGTCTACCCAACTTTCTGAACCTTGCGTTTCGTTCGGAACACCATCCCAAGAACAAAGTCCAGAAACTAAGAAAATTGTTTACCTACCATCTCCAGCACTATTTGCAATTTACTTTTGACGGTCATATGTCAATCTGAATCAAGATAGCTACATACAGAGATACTTCAGCGACATACTTAATCGATTTCACCTTACGATCGCACGAACACAAATAGCTAGTGACAATGCAATTCAGAACATACAACGAAAGGTCTTACAGGAACATCTCGTGCGTCATAGTGAACCGCTGCGTTAAAAAGGACGGTTCACTGAACTGTTCAATGTGTGGGTGGCCCACTCTTCATTCGCACCGACAGTCCTTCCATTGAAAAGGTTTGCAAGTTCCTCCCTTCTGATGTTATATTCCCCATATGTAAATAAGATTTGCCACGAAGATTCGTGTCATATCTGCTTGCCACTCGACTCTATTCAACACACAGTATCAGGCTTTGTTAAATTATTTAGAAAAATGATAATTTGGACTGAAGTATAGGCAGGTACTGCAGTGCAACATATCTTGGTATATTTTGAGATACTTTAACCTGGATTTGACCTGTGCACTGTGGGGTACACTACTAGGAGACGTAAGAGACTATTACGTAATTAACAGTTTTCCAAAGGGAAAGAACGTGTGTTTCCGTGTATTTATTTACTTTGACATTTCAATTCGCTATTCGACGAAAACATAAATTTTTAACTTCTTGATTCACACCACAAATGGTGATCACACGTCTAATGTTACCCATGACATTGCTTCAATATAAAATATTTGGATGTTTTATCGAACAAAAAAATATAATTTTTCATTATCAGCAGCAGCAAAGATTGTACTGATGGAAGCTTACAGCCTCAGCAATAAAACTATTCCACGCTTTTGTCAGCTTTGTACCCGTCAGTGATGATGATGATGATGATGATGATGATGATGATGATGCAGATACAGAATTTCGTGCTTAGGCACGCTTTCCAAATGCGAGAATCGAGGTTTACGTTGCAGTTGAAATTGAGATTATGTCTTTTAGGTGGTGGAGTTTTGCAGCTGCGTTTAGGTAACCGTGCCACACCCCAGGAAAACGTCATCTAAATACTTCCCATATTCCAGCTGCTTAATCTTATAAATAAAGCCAACTTGGTGCACAAATTATTCTTAACATATTTATCATTCTCTACATGTTTCGGGCGACTATGTGTCCATCATCAGGAGAAACAACTGTGTTTATGCGACACTTGGTGCTTGTTATTCTGTGTGGATGACTGTCTGGTATGCAGGAATATACAGCAGGTCAACACAACATAAAATTCCACCTACTTATTTTGATATGTGGTGTCACAGTGACAGCCCTACATAATACCCGCTTCTTCTGTAATACCGTAATTACCTTTTTTGTCTACGTCCTGTAACAGCTCTGAGGGAAAAGATTTATGTTTTATTCAATATTATCGTCATTTATTATATAAAAATATAAATTTCAGATCAATTGCGTGGCTAGGTGTCTTGGGGCCCGAGCGACGCTTTAAACTTAAAAAAAATACAGTTATGTGTTTATTTCTTTTACCCAAATTTGGAAAATATTGAGCGCATAATATATTTTCTTCTTTTACAATATTCATTTTGCTGCCCGAGGTGGCAGGACTAATCGCCATTTTCCCTAGATAAGACCACGTTTCAAACCCGCATAAAATTTTATATTCCCTCATATAATTTTACTGATTTTTGGTTGAAAATTTTCAATAAATGTGCAGGCATGTTTGCACAGAATTAAGTTAAAAATAAGTGTTAAGTTAAAATTCGAGCAACCATCTTTGGATAGTTCCTAGAAGCTGAATAAATGTAAAGAGAAAAAGTTCAATGGCAATATGAACTTTAATTTAAGCCACTTTCACCAATGCCCCACGCCAGAGAAGCGTAGTTAAATTTTTAATTCTTATAAATTATAGTAATGACCATAACATCATGAAAGAAAGTCGTGTTACACTTTAAAGTACGTTCCAGCTGTTGTGCTTGTGATGTACTGTGAACTGGCTGTCGGTCCATTTGGTAAGCAGCTAAATATCGCATGCAAGCTTCATACCAGTCGCACTTCAGAACGTGCCGCTAATTCTGTTCACTGCAGTGTTCTAGTAAAAGTTCATGTTTTATTGTAGTAATCCTGCGAATTTGCTTTCAGAACTTTTACAATTCCCATACATATAAACGTATTAAAAAATATTAAAAAACATTCACTTTCGTAGTACGAGAGAAAGTGCCCTGAATTTTTATGGAGGCAAAGTAAAGAACGCTGAGTGACACTACGGTCATTAGTGTTGTTATACACTTCCAGATGGCAACACTGTGCCACGTTATTTCATTATCTCACGCTATAATTGTTTATAAGAAATGTGTTTTTGTGGAAGACAAAAACTTCCTATAACGTAATGCATATCCGTACACATTTGAAATATTTACGTAACACTTAACTGCTTAAGTCCATTCTAAGGAACTTTCTTGAGAGAAATGTAGTTGTTCAGAAAATTCGTGTCTTTTATTAGAGTTTAAACCTCCAGCCATTATAACTTACAAAAATCTAAATTCCTCAGCTTCACGCAATTTGTTTCTCAAGATCAACTTCACTAATATCATCCTTCTTACATTTTTATTTCTTTTTCTACTCTTTCTTCTTCTTCTTACTATGGATCTTCGGCCAGTAACCTCGACATATTCTGCACTGTGTTTTTTTTTTAAAGTTTCCTGACCGTGCATCTCAGTGTTATTTATCTCAGTATTTTACCAAATTTATTTACAAAATTTGTTTCACAATAAGTTTTATTTCATGCCTCTACATGTTTCGAGCACATGTGCTCACATGTGCTCGAAAGATGTAGAGGCATGGAATAAAATTTATTGTGAAACAAATTTTGTGTATCAAGTTGGTTAAATACTGAGATAAATAGTCTGCACTGTTTCCGTATCGCAGTCACTCTTATGGCTTGGTGTTTTGCCCCCCCAGCCTGTAATATTGAGTAATTTGGTGCGTAATGTCGCTCTTCGCCTTCCCGTACGATTCTCGGATTTCCAGCGGATCTTCTTCATCGGAGAACTCTTTTGGTATCCTGTTATCGAACATCCGTACTACAAGCCCAGTCACCTAAACAATACTCTCATCCTACCTTTGATAATGTCTCCCGACTTACCATTGTTTAATTATAGCTATTCTCTCCGTACTTCATCTTTTCTAGAACCAAATATTCTTGTCAGGGAACAACTGCCACAGACACTGACTATATTATCTCTCACGAAAGTGAGAAGCTACGATTTAAAGCTGTACAAAACAAGAGGCATGGTTTTGTGCTTGTGTGTTTTAAAGATCCACATTCTGCAACAAAAGGAAAGAAAAACCACTCCGATCTGATTGACAGCAGTCATTTAATTAAATAAATGTTGGGATGCACGTCACTAATTGAACGTTAGCGATCACTTTACCACACTGAATGATGGCAATCACTTACCAAACTTGACGTTAGTAGTCACTTCAACTGCTAGCAGTTACTTCATGAAGTGAATGTCAGCAGTCACTTCACTGTCAGCCGTTACTTCACTAAATGAATGTTAACTACCACTTCAAGAACCGAGACTGTCTCTTGAACTGAAATTTAACAATCACTTCAAGAACTGCGCCTTAACAATTACTTCACGAATTTAAGCAACTCGTGACTACGTTCTTGAAGAAATTTCCGTCTCTGTTTCTCATTCTCAATTTTTCATGCTTTCTGTTGTTTCGCAGAATCTGTTTGCAGTCTTCACTTTGTAATCCTGTCCTGCAACTTGAAGTCGGACGTGAAAAATATCACTAATGTTATGACTTACATTAAACTCTTTTCCAGGCCACATTTGATGTGTCTCTTTCGTTTAAATTTTCTCTTCACAAAGAGAATGGCATTTTGTAAGAGTTTTTATTACAAAAGGTGGGCAGGAACCAAAGTTACATTAACATCAATTCTGAGCTCTTACTCCACCTCAGAAATATGTGTGCTTGATTACCTACTCAGACCACCTGATCTGTCAAAATAAATCCTAGGTAAACTACAATTCGCTGAATGACACTAACTTATTTTATTTTAATAAGCCAACAAATTTCAAGAATATAAGTTCATTAGTACGCACGGAGTAGAAAATGTCACTTAAAAATATGAAGTTTACATTTGAATGTATAATAATTTGCAAGATTACAGATTGCTTGGATGAAAACGATTGCATTAAAAAAGTACGAAAATAGTGGGAAAAGATCTCAGTGACGTATTGTAAGGTACTTCTATTTTTGGAAGCTACATTTTTTATAAAATTTACGCGCAGTGAATAAATGCGTGTATATTTCGGAATTGAGCGCCTGTGGATGAAAATATGCCCTGAATTTAATATTACTTAGAGGAAATGGCCGTAAGTTACTTCAGATTTCTATTTGGAATTCTGCTGAAGGAATAAGAAAATCTGCGAAAAGTTAAAAAAAAACTATTTCGGGTAAGAAACGGCAAAATCACGAAAACGCCCTGTAAGTTGACAAAACCTTCTCGGTCTACCTATACAAAAAAGTAAAATTTTTAAAAATTTATTTCATCTTAATTTTAAAGACAATATTGTTTTATCAAAATCCTTTACGGGAATAACAAATAAATAGAAGGTACAGCTGTTGAGACATTTGTTTTAAAATATGACACGTCAAGCTGTACAGTCTGTTTTGTAACGTCTGGTCGCTTTAGTTTAATTATCGAAGAACCTTATACTGACTACGACGACCAAAGTACCCCCTAGACACGGTAGGAAATTAATAAGGAAAGTTAAAGAGTTCCCGTTACAGGCCCGTTGTTCCCCAGAGGGTGGGCAGAGGTATAGCTCTACTCTTCCATGACCGCGGCACTAGAAGGGGGTGAGTGGTCAGCAGCATGCCCCGGCCGCACTTTACCCCCGGGAAAGACACGGTACCCATTTTACAGGAGGCTGAGTGGGCCCCAGGTCCGGTCTGGAAGGGCGGAAAATCTCGTCACCACAGGGATTCGATCCCGGACCGTCCAGCCCGTAGTCAGTCGCTATACCGACTCGGCTACCCGACCCACAGGAAATGTTTATACAGATGTTAATTATTTACCACAAATATCATTCATGGTAGGCGAACTACTTTCAAGTGACCCAAATGTAAATATTTCAGTGTGTCGAATGCCGAAACTTTATGAACAAAACTCTAGGCATCTACTTATTAAAACGGATGACGTGTTGTTTTTGGCTTCCTCTTACTACAAGCGTTTTTAACACATGTCAGTTTTTGAATGGAGGCTAGTCATATACAGTCCTCTGAATATATCCCACGTAAATTAGTTTTCAGGATTATTAAGGCAATAATTACTTGAACATATAAATGCCTGTTATATGTTACAGAATACAAACAGCAGACTAAAAAGGATGGCACAATCAGGATGTTCAAACCATTAATACTAAAGCTTGCCTGTAGTTGCATTCTCAAGGCAGGTCCAGTAACCTCTGTTACAGGTAAGAAAGCGGAGAAAATAGGAAAACATGTAGTAGTCAGTAATAAAAAACACTTAGAATGTTCATTGTTTTAATTTAGTAATAATCTCACATCGTTTCTGCTCTTCAGATGTAATTCGATGGGGGCTTGCCATTAATAATTCAAGAGTTGGAATTTATTATTCACACTAATATCTTACAGCAAACCAAAATATGAAGTAACCTATTACAAAGAACGTGTTAAGATTTTTTTACATAAGAGAAAGAAAATTTCCGCTGCATGTAACCTGCCTTCCAGCTCTTCCTGCCTCATTCAGCCTTCATGCAACTGGCATATAATTTTCTAAACTGAAGCATAACTAATTTCCTTGTTAATTCTACTATACTAGGTACAACATTTTTATTGCTTGTGTTTTATTCCCTATTATTCTTCAGATAAGCTCCACACAAACGTGGGAACTGTTAAACAATCCCGCATCGAGGTTTCTGAAACACTGCCTTCAGTGTGTTGGCAGAAGATTGTCCGGAGGGCAGTATTTTGTATCTCGCTCACAGCATGTGTTAACCTCTCAAGAGCAGAACGTCTTAGAGTAAGATGGTAACGGTAATCCTGCATACCATCTGCGCCCTAGTAACAATTGTCTGTAAGTAATAAGATTGGCAAGAGAGTTTACAGTTGGCATGCCTGAATTAAGAACACAATCCGTTGGCCACGGAAATGGTTTATTCTGTGGAGTAGAATTCTTTCTGAAACGTCCAAACTGATCAAAATATCCCGCAACCTGTATGGAACTCTGAGTTTCATCACCATGTTCACAACAGCACACGTCTGAACTTATCATGAAGCAGCTGGGTACGGCCCACATCATTAAAACTTAATTCCTGAACACACGCGTTTCAATATTATTATTTCCCACCGGCTTCTACACTGTCTCTAGTGGTTTTCCGGTTACAGACTGCCTGTCATTTCTAGGCGCACTCACAAAATTGGACGAGCGACTAATAGCTTCCTCGTGTCTGTTTCTCTGTCTGTCCGCATGAAACAACTAGGATCCCACTGGACGGATTTTGATGAAATTTGGTATTAGAATATTTTTCGAAATTTTTTCAGAAAATTTAAGTCTCATTGGTAACTAAAAATAATCATTTGGACTTTGCATGAAGACCAATAAAATTTTTAATAGTTTTTCACTCAATTCTTCTTAGAATGAAAAATGTTTCATAGAAAATTTGAACTTAACCAACTGCTATCTCTACAACACATTCCTACACAACATGACATGCTGCCACAACACCTTGTTTGAAAAAACGAATTAAATTGTGAATATTGTAATATAACTTTAGCAAGGAACAACAAAGCTCCCTGATGATGATCTGACAAGATCTAAACATGTCGGAGTGATTTT
>Ga0123354_10015993_pt1 | contig 11753 bp, 5 predicted proteins | sample TergutLab28metaG_2_FD_97872 | JGI IMG/M metagenome (GOLD analysis project Ga0123354, IMG submission 97872) | Labiotermes labralis P4 segment gut microbial communities from Petit-Saut dam, French Guiana - Lab288 P4 | ecosystem: Host-associated > Arthropoda: Insects > Digestive system > Gut ... | reverse complement strand
TGCGCCCGGCCAGGTGTTATGGCGCGTTTCCGGTTGTCCCCGGACGATCTGGACCGGCTGGAGGATTTGGTCGCCCAGTCAGGGGTGATCTGGGGCCTTGACACTGCCCAGCGCACAGACGCCGGTGTACCGGTGCGCGACGGCACGTGGCTCGACGGTGTGCAGCGGCTGGTCTTGGCCCTGGCAAGCGACGATGTGCTGACACACAACACGGACACTGTGCCAGCCGATGGTGTGCGATCTGAGGATGCCGATCTGATCGGTGTGCTGGCGGAGCTGGTGTCGCGCCTGCGCCGTGCCGTTCTCGAATCCTCAGCCCCGGCGCCGCTGCGCGTCTGGGCTAGCCGGCTTAACCAGATGGCTGGCGACCTCTTCGCCACCGATGCAGACTCGGCCTGGTGCTGGGAGCAGCTTAACGCCACACTGTCAGATTGGGCGGCCCAGCCTTCAGACGTGCTGCTGAGCCGGGACGACGCTGCTTTCCTCCTCAGCCCGGTCAGCTCTCGCTCCGCCCGCTCGACTGACGGCAACGGCTCGCTGACGGTGCACCGGCTGGGTGATCTGCAAGGTGTTGGCTTCCGCGTGGTTTGCGTTCTGGGACTTGATGACGCCCGCTTCCCAGCCCGTGTGACCATGCTGGCAGACGACCTGCTTGCCACCGCCGACACCGGGGCGTCCCCCAATATCCGCCAGCGAAGCCGTACCCAATTAAGGGACGCCCTGATGGCCGCCTCCGACGCGTTCGTTGTGATCACCCAGGGGACCGACGAGCGGACCGGTGCGACGCTGCCGGCGCCGGTGGCAATCCTCGACCTTCTCTCACTTTGCGCAGTGCCAGGCCCGGCGGGTCTTTGGCACCCAGATCAGGTGGACGGGGTCAGCCTTGTGCGCCGCCACACACTGCAGCCGTACGCCTGGGCGGAGTTCGCCACCGACGGCGACCGGCCACCGGCAAGCTATGACCAGCGGGCCCTGCTCTCGGCGCGGCGCCTCGGCGAACCGCCGCCGAAGGCACCCCTGCCGGCATGGCACCAGTTCGCCGGCTTGCCCGCGACCGTTTGCGCCTTGTCACTTGACGACGTCGAGAGCTGCCTGGCCAACCCGGCCCGGTTCTTGTTGCGCCAGGCTTGTGGGCTCACATTGGCGGACGCCCCCCACACGGGTGACGGGCAGCTGCCAATTGGGTTCGACTCATTGGGACGCTGGAGCGCCGGCCAGGCGTTGTATGAGTACATCGTCGCCGGTGCCAGCCCGGAAGATGCACAGTGCCGTGTGCTTGCCTTCCCCGGATGTCCGCCTGGGCGGCTCGGTGTCACCGGTATCGCCCCTATGCTTGGCCAGGCAAAGGATCTGGCCGCTGCAGTTGCGAACTGTGGCGTCATAGACGATGCCGCGGCCATTGATCTGGAGTTGTCCGGTGTGAGGCTAAGTGGCACTGTCGCGCTGCGCGGGGGCTCAGTCGTGGTGGCCCGCTTCGGCAGACTCAAACCGTTGCAACTGGCTACCTGCTGGGTGCGCCTGCTGGCGGTGGCAGCAAGTGGCAAAGAACCCATTACGGGCCACGTGATCGCGTCATCTGGACACCGTCTTCTTGTCGCGCCAAGCAAGGAGCGGGCGCTGCTACTGCTTGGGCAGATCGTCGAACTTGTGGCCCGTGGCACGCACGAACTTGTGCCACTGCCGATTGACACGTCTGCGGCTCTGATGGGCGTGCTGGAAAGCTCGCCCGATGCCGTCGCCGAGGCGTTCACTGGGCGCTTCGGGGAGGGCAAACACCCGGCGTGGCGCATGCTGCTCGGCGAGCCGTCGCTGGCATCACTCCAGCGAGTGGGCCCGCCGTCGCTCAGCGAGCTCAGCGCGTGGCTCTGGCGCCCGATCATTGCGGGGCTGACATGAAGCCGTTCGACATCGCCGGGCCGCTGCCGACAGGCCTGACGGTGATCGAAGCCAGCGCCGGCACCGGCAAGACGTGGGCCATCGCCGCGCTGGCGGTGCGCTATTTGGCAGAAGGGCTGGTGACTGCCCCGCATCTGCTGGCCGTGACGTTCACCCACCTGGCCAGCGCCGATCTGCGCTCCCGCCTCTACCAGCGGCTGCTTGACGTCACGACAGAAGCGGAGACCGGCCAGCCCACTGACGAATTGGCCAAGCTGATCTGCGATGGACCACCAGATGTCGTGGCGGCACGGATCACCCGGCTGCATCAGGCAATCGGTGATTTCGACGCCGCCACAGTTGCCACCATCCATGAGTTCTGCGGCCGGGCCGCCGACTGGCTCGGGCCGCTGACAGGGATCGCGCGGGCACGCACGGACAACGATGCCTGTGCCGACCTGGCAGAGCAGACGGTGGCTGACGTCACGCTTGGGCGCCTGCTGGGCGGCGCTGACAGCCCGAATGCCGAAACCTGTTACTCTCTTGGCTCGGCAGCACTGGCCAACCGGGAGTTGCGCGTCATCCCTGAAGACGACGAAGCGGCCCGGTTCGCGCAGACATGCCGCGAAGAGTATGCCAGGCGAAAGGCCACCCTTGGCGTGGGTGACTACGCCGACCTGGCCCTTAGGCTCGACGCCGCGCTGGCCGACCCGGTCACTGGTCCTGGTGTCGCCGACATCATGGCCGCCTGCTACCACGTGGTACTGGTCGATGAGTTCCAAGACACCGATCCGGTGCAATGGTCGATCCTTCGCCAGGCCTTCGGCAAGCGGTGTCCCCTTGTACTGGTCGGAGATCCGAAACAATCGATCTACGGCTTCAGGGGCGCCGACGTCTACGCCTATCTTGAGGCGGTCAAGCACGCAGACGACACGTTCACACTGCCGGTCAACTACCGCAGCGACAGCGCCGTTGTAGAGGCGGTGAGTGAGCTGTTCGCCGGCGTCGATTTCGGCCAGCAGTCAGCCCCCATCCCGATGCGGGCGAGCCAGGCAGCTCACCTTGAGCCGCGGCTGAAACTCGACGGCGTTGCCGCTTCAGGGCTGCAAATCCGCCGGTTGCCCGGCACCGGGGTGGGGCAACGCAAGGCCATCGTCGACGACGTGGTCGGCGTTGTAGCCTCGACATTGGCCGCCCGCCCGCGTCTTCAAGTGGCGCCAGACCGGTGGCGCCCACTGCGGGCTGACGATATCGCCGTGCTGGTGACGTCGAACAGAAAGGGTCTTGAGATCAGCAACCGGTTGCACCAGGCCGGCCTGCCTGCGGTGTTCTCCGGCGTCACCAGTGTCTTCGCATCTGAGGCTGCCGGCGAATGGCTGCTGCTGCTCGATGCCCTGGCCCACCCCCGCCCGGCCACTTTGCGACGGGCGATGATCAGCCGCCTGATCGGCCTGACATTAAGCCAGCTGGCCGCCGCCGGTGGCGAGGCTGTGATGGACTGGTCAGCCCGGCTGCGCGAGTGGTCCGGTTCCAGGCTCGACCCGTCGGCGCTGCTTGACCGGCTCGACACGTTGACCGACCTGCCCGCCCGGCTGCTTGCGACGCCGGATGGCGAGCGCATGCTGACCGACGTCAACCATCTGGGCGAGCTGCTGTCTGCACAGGTCCGCCAAACCGATGACCCGGCCAGCTTGCTGGTATGGCTGCGAACCAGGCGCGATGCCGCGCTGCAATCGGGCGGCGGTGACCGCACCAGGCGCTTGGAGACGGACAGGCCGGCCGTCAACGTGCTGACGGTGCACGCCGCCAAGGGCCTCGAATTCCCAGTAGTTCTGGTGCCGGGCGCGGCCGATGCCTCCCCGCACACCTGGGGCAGCCCAACTTATCCGATGGTATGGCGCGACGCCGGGGTTAGGGTCTTGGACACACGCATAGGCGGGCCGGGCCAGACCGAGCGGCGCCAGGCGTGGGCTGATGAGCAGGCGACCGAGGACCGGCGACGCCTCTATGTCGCACTGACAAGGGCGTCAACCCTGACGATCGCTTGGGAGGGTGACCGTGCGGCAATACTGACCGGCCTCCTGCGGGCAAACCATGAAGGTGTCAGCCTGATGGCAGTCGATCCGCCGTCTGGCCTGCCTGCCATCACCCGCCCGGCCAGCCCGCCGCTGCTGGACGTCAACACGTTTGAGCGCCAAATCGATGACAACTGGACCCGCACCAGCTATTCCGGGCTGACAGCCGGCTTGCACGACACCGTGATCGAGACCGACGAACCAGATGATGCCGACGACTCTTGCACCTCGCCTATCGCCGAGGGGCTGCTTTCACCACTGGACGCGCTGCCAGCAGGTGCCGCCTTCGGCACGGTGGTGCACGCGGTGTTCGAGGCGATCGATCCAGCATCGCCGACCCTGCGCGCAGACCTGGCTGAGGCCGCCATCCGGGCGCGACGGCGCTCGACTCTGCCAGACTTGGATGCGCAGGCCCTGGCCACCGGGCTGGAGCAGGTGCTTTACACCCCGCTCGGGCCGCTGGCAGGCGGGGCCAGCCTGGCATCGCTTGGAGCTGGCCGGCGCCTGACAGAGCTTGGCTTCGAGATGCCGATGGGCGTGGCATCGCCGTCAGCCCGCTGCGACAAGCTGGCAGACGTCTTCGATGAGTTCGTACCGGGCGATGATCCCCTTGCCGGCTACGGAGCCCAACTGGCCGGCACGGCAGCGGCTGAAAGGGCCCTGCGTGGCTTCCTGACTGGATCCATCGATTTGGTGGTCGAACTTGGTGACAAGCGCGTGCTGCTGGCCGACTACAAGACGAACCGCCTTGGCCGTGTCGATGCGCCTAACCATGTGGCAGGCTACAACAGGGCCGCCATGGGGGCCGCCATGAAGGCCAACCATTACCCGCTGCAGGCACTGCTCTACGCTGTGGCTTTGCGCCGCTACCTTGCTTGCAGACGCCCAAAGACCAGCTTCGATGACCAGTGGGCCGGTGTGACATACCTGTTTGTCCGTGGCATGGCCGGGCCGGACACGCCGGATTCGGACGGGTCGCCTTGCGGGGTCTTTTCCTGGCGTCCCCCAGCAGCCATGATCGAACAGGCTGATGCGGTGTTGCGAGGTGGTGCGTCATGAGCCAGGCAATCGCCGCCACAGGACTGCTGCGCGACTTCGACGAAGCCGGCGTGCTCGGCTTGGCCGACGTGCACCTGGCCCGCACGCTTGGCTTGCTCGGCGGCGACACGTCGCCCACTGTCGCGCTAGCCGCCGCGTTGACGCTGCGGGCTTGGCGCACCGGCTCGACGTGCCTTGATATCGAGCACGCCGACACGCTGGGCGCCGATCCTGACGCTGAGGTCACCCCAGACATCTCTGGGCTGGGCTGGCCAGCACCGGGCGCATGGCTGGCCGAACTACGCGCGTCCCCACTGATTGGCGACGCCAACAGCAATCGCCCGTTGTGCCTTGATGGCCACCACCTCTACCTGAGGCGCACTTGGCAGGCCCAGTCTGCCGTCGTCGCCGCTATGGCCGCCAGGTGGGCGGCCACTCCCCCGGCTCGTCCAATCGGCCCGGTCGGTGACCCAGTTGTCGACGCCGTATTGTCACGTTGGACCAGTGTGCTAACCGGCGGCCCAGGCACCGGCAAGACCACCGCCATCGCGCACGTGGTGGAATGCCTATCCCCGGTGCTGCCGCATATCGCACTGGCTGCCCCGACCGGCAAGGCGGCGGCCCGGATGGCGCAAACGCTAGGGCCGGGCGCTCCGGCGCCGACAACAATCCACCGTCTGCTGGGAGCCAGGGGGCCTGGCAGGGGTTACCGGCATGACGCGTTGAACCCACTGGCAGCCGACCTGCTGATCATCGATGAGCTATCGATGGTGTCGCTGCCATTGATGGCCACACTGCTGGCGGCCCTGCGGCCATCATGCCGTTTGCTGCTGGTTGGCGACCCCGGTCAGCTGGCCTCCATCGAAGCCGGTGCCGTGCTGGCTGACCTGGTATCTGCCGGGGTCACCGGCAGCGCCCACGACGACGCCCCACTGGTGCACCATCTGACACACATCTACCGGCACGAGGGCTCCCTTGCAAAGCTTTCTGCCGCAGTCGCCGCCGGGGATGCGGTTAGCGCACTTGCCATCATTGACCAATCAGACGGGTCAATCATCCTTGAAGACGCCGATGCCGCCGGCCTGGACATCGGATCACTGCCCGGGCTTGCAACCACGATTCGCGACGCCGCATCTGTGGTCCAACAGGCCGCCCAACTGGGCGATTGTGGCACCGCACTTAACGGTTTGGACGCCCACCGCCTGCTTTGCGCCCACCGGTTCGGCCCATACGGGGTGGCCACATGGGCCCGCCAAGTCGCATCGATCACGACTCCACCCCGGCAACGCCCAACCAGCTGGTGGCCGGGCCGTGCCGTGCTGGCGACGGCGACGACACCCGATCTCGGCGTGCTAAGCGGCGACCAGGGTGTGGCAGTGTCAACCCCTGCTGGTCTCCGCCTGGCGTTCGAGGCAGAAGGGGGCACCTTCAAGACGCTGCCGGTCAACGCTCTTCCTGGCCTGGCCACTCTCGATTCCATGACGGTGCACAAGTCACAGGGCAGCGAGTTCGCCGCCGTCACAGTCGTTATACCGCCGGTGACATCACCGTTGTCGATCAGGCCATTGCTCTACACCGCCATGACGCGCGCTAGGAAGCGACTGCACCTGGTGGGCACAAGGGAACAGTTCAGCCAAGCGGTCACCACTGCCCCGCACCGCGTCAGCGGATTGGCGGACGCCCTGCGCGCCGCGCTGCGTTAGCGCGGAGTGGTCAGCTGCGGTCCAGCCACTCGCCCTGACCCTCGACGCCTGCCACCAGATCGGCCAGACGTGGATCGGTGCAGTCCGGGTCGACGGCCACCACCTTTTCGGCGACGTCACGGGCGTGCGATATCAGTTGGGCGTCATCAAGTGCCCGCAGCAGGCGCAGCGTGGAGCGCCCACCAGACTGCTGCGCGCCCAACACGTCACCCTCGCGCCTGGCAGTCAGGTCGTATTCCGCTAGCTTGAAGCCGTCGCGCGTGCTGGCCACAGCTTGAAGACGCCCCATCGCCTTGGAGTCCGGCATCGACGCGGTGACAAGCAAACATACTCCTTGATGGCTGCCCCGGCCGATGCGCCCGCGCAGCTGGTGCAATTGCGAGATGCCGAACCTGTCTGCGTCCAAAACGATCATCATCGAGGCGTTCGCAACGTCGACGCCGACCTCGATGACAGACGTGCAGATCAGTGCGTCCGTCTCGCCAGCCACGAAACGCGCCATCACCGCTGTCTTCGTGGCAGCTGGCAGCCGCCCGTGAAGCAAGCCGAGCCGGATCCCCTGGAGCGGCCCCGACGCCAAGCTCATGGCCAGTTCAACGGCAGAAGCGCTCAGCTCCGGCGCCGGGTTTTCCGGATCGCCTGGGTCATCGTCCTTGGCGTCAATCCTCGGTGTGACTATGAACACCTGACGCCCGGCCGCCACCTCTTCGAGGCAGCGCTGCCAGGCCCTGCCCAGCCATGCCGGATGATCCTGCAGTGCCACAACCGTGGTTGTGACGTCGGCCCGGCCAGCGGGCAGCTCCGTCAAAGTCGAGACCTCCAGGTCACCGAAAACGGTCATTGCCACAGAACGCGGTATCGGTGTGGCCGTCATCACCAGCACGTGTGGCACAATCTCCGACCGGTTTGTCAGCATTGCCCGCTGCTCAACACCGAACCGGTGCTGCTCGTCAATTACGGCAAGCCCCAGGTTGGCAAACTTCACCCGCTCATACAAAAGCGCGTGTGTTCCAATAACAAGGCCGGCCTCACCTGACGCGATGGCGTCAAGTGCGTTACGACGCGCGATCGCCGACATCGAGCCTGTCAGCGTCACCAATTTCGTTGACAGCCCGGACGCGCCCAGCTGCCCACCGGCCACCAGGTCGCCCAACCAGGCCGTTATCGTGTCGGTGTGCTGAGCGGCCAATACCTCTGTCGGTGCCAGCAACACCGCCTGGTAGCCGGCGTCAACCGCAGCCAGCATAGCCCGAAGCGCCACCACAGTCTTGCCGGAACCGACCTCGCCCTGCAACAGGCGCTGCATCGGGGTGCCACTTGCCATGTCCTGGGCAATATCACCCGCGACGGCTTTCTGCCCGGCGGTCAGTTCGAATGGCACCAGCTTGTCGAACGCTTCCAGCAGCCCGCCCGCTCGCTGGGTGATTTTGGGCGCCGCCTGCTTGTTTCGCGACGCCCTGCGGTAGGCCATCGTCAGCTGCAAGGACAGTGCCTCCTCGAACTTCAGTCTCGCCAGGCCGGCTTCGACATGACTCATATCCTGGGGCCTATGTATCGCCTCAAAGGCACTGATCAGCGAGGGCAACCCTTCATCCGCCACGATCGATTCCGGCAGGGTATCTGTCAGACCGGCCAGCCAGCCGAGCACGATATCGGCACACTCCCCCACCTGCCATGTAGGCAGTTTGGCGGTGGCGGGGTAGATACCCACCAGCCCGCTGCGGGTCACCTGGCGCGCCATTGCCTGGTGGGCCTCCTTGTTCACAAGCTTTTCGCGGAAGCGCGCCACGATGTCTCCCCCGGCGTCCAACATCACGAAATCGGGATGCGACATCTGCGGGTGCCGCTGGAACTCCCCCACCTTACCGACGAAGATTCCCCTCACGCCGGTGCTCAGCTGGGCAGACCAGTATTCCAGCATGTGGCGACGCCCGAAGAACGTCGCCCTTATGCCATTGCGCCCATCAGTCAGCACACATTCCAGACGCCCCTTTTCAGCAACGGGAAGGATGTATTGCTTGAGGTCGGTGACCCGGGCGACGATGGCGACGTACTGCCCCACCTTGATCAGGGAAAGATCTGTCGCGTCTGTGCCACTGACATACCGCCTTGGTACGTGATGCATCAAATCGTCGACGGTTGTCAGCCCAAGTACTGCTAGAGCTTTTGAGGCTTTATCGCCCAGCAGGTCGACAAGGGGGGTGTGCAGGATGCGCGCCGCCTCAGTTTGCCACTTGTGCCCGCTCAACGCTCAGCGGGTCACTTTGCCCGACTTCAAGCAGGCAGTGCACACGTTGAGCCGCATGGCCGTCCCGCCGACCGAGGCGTGCACGGTTTGGATGTTCGGGCTCCAACGGCGCAGAGTCTTCTTCTTCGACCACGGCTTGTTGTGACCAAAGCCTGGGGTCTTGCCGCAGATATCGCACACAGCAGCCATTTCATTCTCCTTGAAAGCATCCGTCGGCATCAAGCCGACAACCACACAACTCTAGCCGATGCCCGCCCACTTGGGCAAACGCGATTGGGCTTATACCTCGATTATCACCGGGACTATCATCGGGCGGGCGTGGTAGGACTTCGACACCCAGCTGCCAACCGTCCGCCTGGCCACCTGGCTCAAGGTGTGCACGTCGTCGACACCATCGGATAGGGCGTCCTCCAATGCGATGCGCACGTTCTTTGTCACCTCGTCGAAGGCATGCGGGTTTTCCAGAAAGCCGCGGGCGCTGATGTCTGGCCCCGAGACCAGGTTCGACTGCCGCAGATCGACGGCGGCAACGATCGAGACAAAGCCTTCCTCGCCCAAGATCTGGCGGTCTGTCAGGCTCGATTCTGAGATGTCGCCAATCGAACTGCCGTCAACGAAGATGTAGGAGGCATCGACACTGCCTACAATGTTGGCCTTGCCTTTCGCCAGATCGATGACGTCACCGTCAGCGGCCACGATCACGCGCTCGGCCGGTATGCCAGTCGCGCGGGCGAGGCTGGCGTTGGCCACCAGGTGCCGCGGCTCGCCGTGCACCGGCAAGACGTTACGGGGTTGCACGATGTTGTATGTGTAGAGCAACTCGCCCTGGCATGCGTGCCCGGACACGTGCACAAACGCGTTGCCCTTGTGCACCACTGTTGCCCCGAGCTTCGTCAGGCCATTGACTACGCGGAACACAGAGTTCTCGTTGCCTGGGATGAGTGAGGACGCCAGTAGCACGACGTCACCCGACCTGATTTCCACCGAATGGTCGCCGGTGGCCATACGCGACAGCGCTGCCAGCGGCTCGCCCTGCGAGCCTGTCGAGATGACCAGCAGCTTGTTTGCCGGGTAGGTGTCTAGCTGGTCTGGTTCTATCAGCACGTTTTCTGGCACTTTGAGAAAGCCGAGGTCGCGGGCGATGGCCATGTTGCGCACCATCGACCGCCCGACATAGCAGGCCTTGCGCCCGTACTGGGCGGCCAGGTCGAGCACCTGCTGCACCCGGTGCACATTGGATGCGAAGCATGCAACGACGATCTTGCCTTGTGCCTCGTGGAACACCCGGTCGAGCGCCGGTGTCGTCTCGCGCTCCCAGGGCGTAAAGCCTGGCACTTCAGCATTGGTCGAATCGATCATCAGCAGGTCGACCCCGGCAGTGCCCAGTCGGGCGAACCCGCGCAAGTCGGTCAGGCGCCCGTCCAGTGGCAGTTGGTCCATCTTGAAATCGCCGGTGTGCAGGAGGACGCCGGCCTTGGTGGTGACGGCGACGGCCAGCGAGTCGGGTATCGAGTGGTTGACGGCCAAGAACTCGGCTGTGAACTCGGCCGGCATGCCGGGCAGGCCAAGACGAATGACATCGCCCTCTGTGACGGTGTGCAATACGGCGTCTGCCAAGCGGTGCTCCTTGAGCTTCAAGCCGAGGAAAGCCATGGTCAGTTCTGAGGCGTAGATGTCTATGTCGCCGCGGCGGCGCAACAGGTAGGGCACGGCACCGATGTGATCCTCATGCCCGTGTGTCAGCACCAGCCCGGCGATGTCATCCAGCCGGTCGTTCAGGTAGTCGAGCCCTGGCAGGATCAGGTCAACTCCAGGCTGGCTGTCCTCAGGGAACAACACGCCACAGTCGATCAGCAACAGCTGGCCGTTTATCTCTAGGACGCTCATGTTGCGCCCGACATCGCCAAGACCGCCAAGCGGGATGATGCGTAACGTGTTCGGCTTTAGGGCGCTCGGAGGTATCGACTGACCACTAACCATGCCCCCCAGCATAGCCTGAAAGTGCGGCCAACCGGGTTGCATCAAACCCACGGCGCACCAGTTAACCCGTCGGCGAACTGTTGGTAGATAATGGGTGATCAGGAAAGGATCTATCATGCCAACTGCACGCGCTTACATCATCGACACACCCACCGGGAAGTTCCATCAAGGCACCATCACCCGTCGTGAGCCTGGGCCGACGGAGGTGCTGTTCGACATCAAGTTCGCCGGCATCTGCCACTCTGACATCCACACAGCCCGAGCGGAGTGGGGCCCGACGATCTACCCGTTGGTGCCTGGCCACGAGATCGCCGGTATCGTCACGCAAATCGGCTCACAGGTGACCAAGTTCAAGGTCGGCGACCGGGTCGGTGTTGGTTGCTTCGTCGATTCCTGCGGGCATTGCGAGCAGTGCGATGCGGAGCACGAGCAGTGGTGCGATCACGCGATATACACCTACAACGACAGGGGACGCGATGGGCTGCCGACCGATGGTGGCTACAGCACCGCCATCACGGTCGAGCAGAACTATATCTGCCATATCCCTGACGCGATCCCGCTGGAGCAGGCAGCGCCACTGCTGTGCGCCGGGATCACAACCTATTCGCCGCTGATGCGCTGGGGCGCCGGCCCTGGCAAGCAGGTGGCCATCTTGGGCTTCGGTGGCCTGGGGCACGTCGGCGTCAAGATCGCTCACGCCCTTGGCGCAGAAGTCTCCGTGATATCGCAGACCATGGCCAAGCAAGCCGATGGTCTGGCGTTCGGGGCGTCCCACTACTACGCTGCCAGCGAACCGGGAACGCTGGAAAGCTTGAAGCAGCATTTCGACATCAT
>Ga0123354_10015992_pt1 | contig 11754 bp, 7 predicted proteins | sample TergutLab28metaG_2_FD_97872 | JGI IMG/M metagenome (GOLD analysis project Ga0123354, IMG submission 97872) | Labiotermes labralis P4 segment gut microbial communities from Petit-Saut dam, French Guiana - Lab288 P4 | ecosystem: Host-associated > Arthropoda: Insects > Digestive system > Gut ... | reverse complement strand
TTATAGTTTGACCTAAGGAACACTCTCCCGAAGTTAGGTCCTTTCCTCCTGGAACACACTGTATATATTCTATACTTTGTCATTGTGTGTGAGATTGTTATCTTTGTGTTGGTAGATGTTGTACTCAGAAGTGTCACATTTGAACTGCTGTGCAGAACATTTGAAATACCTTAAATTATGAAATATTTTGCTAATTTAATGACACACTGGTTTACTTTCAGATTATAAGCAGATGTCTGAAGTGACTTACAGCCTGTGTGTTTTGAATAGAGGAATCATTAAGAAGGGTTGACATGAGTGAGGTACAGTACATGTTGAAACTTGCAACCAGAGTGTCAGTAATTGTACTACATGAAGCTGCTGAAGATATGTCTCCTGCCCTCAAGACAAGCCGTGTGAGTGTTTTGGTGATGTTTTCAGCAAAGTACTTTTGTAGTTTTTGTCATACCGTCTTGTGGCAGCTGTTATGAAGCTTTGCATGCAAAACCTACACCCTCTGAACACACTCTGGAATCTGTTTTTCTCCTGCCATTCATTGCACATTAGTATATGTATGGGTCTTCTCAAAATGCTGGCCTCCAGATCCTGGGCAGGCCTTGCACCTGAAAATATTTCAGGACAAAGATTTTGTCTTAAAAAATATCCCCCCCCCCAAATACTATCTTTCAGTGCTTGCAAAGAACAGTTCGCTCACATTTGTCTTTTACTGGTTCCCACAAATAATACTTATAGTTACAGAAGTTCAGGAGATGTGAAAGGGCACGATCCATGAATTCGGTAAATTAACTGAGAAGTCTGCTGTATTTGCCATGGCATTGCTGTCCATGATGTAGTGACATCTTATTTTCTGTTTATTCCCATAATTAAAGTGTTGAAATTATTTAAATGTTGTGGGGTTGTTGTTCTGTGCAATAACATCCATCCTTTTATTCCACATAACACCTGCAGCACACAGGGTGTCTGTCGACTGTTCCAAGCTGAGGGACTGTATGAACTGGATGATTTTTTTCTGAATGTCAGAGTCTGTCATTTTGGCTGTGTATGTTACCATTTCATACAAGCTGTGCTTTGGCTGAGAAAAATACAGGTTAACATGCATTCTGTTTGCCCCACACTGAAATTGTCATTCAGTGTTTGTCCACTGTACAGTGTATTGTTTTACACAGTGTTGTTGATGCAGTTTTTGTAACACAACTGTCATTGAGTGTCTCCATAACATGTGCTTTGCATAAGTATTGTGTGACAAACATTTCTGTTCAGTTGGATGTGCACCACACATTGAGTAATTGTGAAGCCACTTACAGCCCAACTTACTGTCAGTTTCAGCCTATAGTTCCTTGCGATACTGACCCCATTCCCATGGACCAGCTGTTATTTTCTTTGGCCCTGCACATATCGTCATTGTCATCCTAAATCTACTGCCAGAATTTTAAGCTACTGTCCTTATTTTGTGAAGAGTTGTGGGTGCCACAGGCACACAGACTGTTTTTGTTATATAAATAATCATTTCACACGTTGGTTTAGATAAACCCATGCAGATGCTGGCTTGTGGAGAGGGCCCAAACATGTGCAGTACTCAAATTTGTTGTGGGTTCTTTTGGTCTTGATTCCAGTCTTATGACATGACACAGTATTCCTGTTATGAGATCTGGAAGTAAATTTGCTAATAATTATAGGGGAGCCCAAATTACTGGGTCATGTGGCAGTCCCCAGCAGATATCTGTGCTGCTGTTTCGTACATACTGTAGTCGTGGGACTGTCATGAGGGGAACCCATAATACTGTCAGTTAAAAAATTATTGATATATTTCACATGAGCAAATTACAATCAAATTCTGTATTATACCCAAAATGTGCCAGTTTCAAGATTAATTTATTTAAGTGGAGAGTGGTGTTTATTGAGATAGCTCAATCTCAGCTTAATGAAATATGTTAAACTGTACCAAAATGTAGTTCCATGACAATTCCTCTTTCTTAGAGAATTGTGCCTTGCTTATATGATGTTAGTGTGCCTTTATAAACAGGGTGCACATGTGTGTGTGTGTGTGTGACTTAAAATATTGTCTCAAAATATACTGAAGAACTTGAAGTACAAGACGCAGTCCTCGGTCTTCAATGAACAGCTGGACTGTAAACTGTGAAAACATTGAAATGTCGGTTGGTAGACTTGAGTGACATTTATAGAATTGTTCTAGCTAAAATGATGGTGAAAAGAATCATTTAATGCAGAATTGTGTGGTGTAATGTTGTGACAGGCAAAGTGAATGTGAGTGCTCATACGGAATTACAAAATAATATTTTTAGTTGTGCCTTATTCGTATGTTTGTTGTACGCCTAGTTATGATAAATTTGGTTACTACATGTTTTGGCCAAAATAGGCCATCATCAGAAAGTGCAACATACCAAAGAATCCTAAGAAGAATTTTGGCATTATAAATTGTTTGAATATACATGAATTCTCATTTTACAGTGGAGATATGATTTTAGAGGGTTATCGAGTAACTTAATATAACACCTTCCCGGAGATTATTCCCACTTATTTTTCTATAACTTTAAAGTGATATTGCTCTGTAACCCTGTAAATATCTTATCTACATTGTAAAATGAAATATCATTTAAATTCAAACATCTTATTATGCTGTATTTCTTCTTAGCAATTTTTGGTGTGCAGTATTGTATGGCGATGGCATGTTGCAGCTCCAACATGCAGTAAGCAGAGGTTTCTCAAATATATTCATGATAAACGTACTTAGTTGTGATCAACTGTTTTCTTCATTATTGTTTATTGTCACAGTGTTATGAATAAAATTTAGATTACTGTCCCTGTCAGACAACTGTGTCACTTGAGATCTGCGCTCTTCTGCAATACCTTAGAGTGGTAATTCTGTACCAACGTTTCGGGACAACCTGTCGGTCCGATCTTCAAGGATCAAGAAGTCCTGAAACATTGGTAGAGAATTACGCTGTATGCTGTGTAATATCGTAGAAGACCACAGATCTCAGTTACTGAAATCACACATGCTGTGTCACTTGTTTACTGCCTGCAAGTCTGTCCCCTGTCTTGTACAGTCACTACACAATCTTGAGTGTCACAGTCAGGAGTCCTGAAGTACTGGACATAAGGAATACTTTTTGTCAAGATGTGATCGATCTGATTGTGAGCTTACCCGATAGGAGAGGTTCTGGTATATTTGTAACAGTGTCAGCATCTAAGAAGTTGTGTTCTTGACAATTAGACTTATGTACATGGTGAAGTATACTACCCTAATACTGTTACCATTGTTACATATTTTTGCATATTCATGTTACAAGTTTTTGGTTTTAAAATATCTGAATAATTTCCATGGAAATCTGCCAACAGGATTTTCATGTGCATCGCAGGGAACCGATCAAATACTGTAATTAATCACAGAATACATACTGTCTTTTGGTGCACACTGTTGTCCAAAGTTTAGTCATACACATTCAGTGCAGTGTCACAGTAACTGCTCAGTGGCACTATGTATGACATTCTGTGACTAATGAATTCTACTTTCAGACCTGGTGATATGATTCTGTCATGTACAAAGAGTTCTGGACAAAACCGGTGATTTTCGTGGCCTTTTAATTAGAAAACGGCATAATCTTCTGCTGTTTCAATGCCTCCATGGTCACATCTGACGTCTGTAATGCCAATAAATCTAACCCTTAGGTTGTTAATATTCTTTATGCCTTTTGCAATGCCCGTGACCTACCCAACTCTCCAAGTTCCAAATCTCATATCCATTTTCCATTATCCTATTGGATGTGATGTGTGTAAGAAATCATTCAGGTGGCAGCATCATTTGGAGTTGCAGCTTTGTATTCATGCTGGGGAGCATCTGCTTACATGTGGCATTTGTGAGAAATCTTTCATCCTGGAGAGTTATTTCAAGTTCTGTCAACATGCACAACACAGTAGGGTGCATCTGTTTTCATGATATGTATGTAAGAAATCTTTTGCAGTGGAAAGCCACTTGGATGGTCATCTACGCATTTATCGTGGGGAGCGTCCATTTTCATGTGCAAGAAATCATTCAGGACACAGCATAATTTGAAGTGGTGTCTATGCACTTGCACTGAGTATTGTCCATTTTCATGTGATGTTTGTAAGAAACTTTTCAGCAATCAGGGAAATATGAAGGTTTGTCTGTGCAATGATACTGGGGAATTCCCATTCTCTGTTATTATTTGTCAGACATCATACACATTACATAGTATTTGGAATCTGCATTTGTGTGCGCATACTGGGCAGTGGGAGTGTTAATGTGATGTGTGTAAGAAATCGTCCAGGAAGCCAAAACATCTAAATTGATGTGAAATTATCCTTGTAATTTCCTTATATGGATAGTCAGCACATATTTGTGTAACTGAAGTTTGAATTATATTTTAAATGACACTTATCATTTCCTCAGAAGATCATGATGGCAGACGCTGAACTGACAGTGCAGGCTGATGGCAGACGCTGAACTGACAGTGCAGGCTGATGACAGACGCTGAACTGACAGTGCAGGCTGGTGGCAGATGCTGAACTGACAGTGTAGGCTGATGGCAGACGTTGAACTGACAGTGCAGGCTGATGGCTGATGCTGAACTGACAGTGCAGGCTGATGGCAGATGCTGAACTGACAGTGCAGGCTGATGGCAGACACTGAACTTACAGTGCAGGCTGATGGCAGACACTGAACTGACAGTACAGACTGATGGCAGACGCTGAACTGACAGTGCAGGCTGATTGCAGACACTGAACTGACAGTACAGACTGATGGCAGACACTGAACTGACAGTGCAGGCTGATGGCAGACGTTGAGCTGACAGTGCAGGCTGATGGCAGACGTTGAACTGACAGTACAGACTGTATGGCAGACGCTGAACTGACAGTACAGACTGTATGGCAGAAGCTGAACTGACAGTACAGACTGTATGGCAGACACTGAACTGACAGTACAGACTGATGGCAGACGCTGAACTGACAGTACAGACTGTATGGCAGACGCTGAACTGACAGTACAGACTGTATGGCAGACACTGAACTGACAGTACATACTGTATGGTTCAGTTTTGGTTCTTATTACACACATGATTATTTTTTAATTTCATATTTTCATAGAATTCCTTTTGGCTTTATTTTTCCATTGTCAGTAGTTTGGTGCTCTTTCGTAAATTTTCTTTCCCAATTTGCGATAACATGTGTGTTGTGTTGTGTTGTGTTCAATTTATGTATGTGTACTGTATGTGAGTGGGGCTTTGGACTACCTTTTGCAGCGTATAGAAGCGGTGAAGAATGAAATACAGTATGCTGAATTTGTGTGAGCTTTGGTGATGGAACAAGTGATGCTGGATACTGTATTTGTTATATGTTGGTAGCAGTGATGTGTGTACAGCCAGCCATTAGCACATCTGGCATGTTGAAGTGGCAGTGAACCCAGTATTGCTTTACATCGCATGTCAATATCTACTACAGATAACACATGCACTATCTCGACTTCGAACCGAAGCGGCAGCTAACCGCCTAGTGGCCCGACTGTATTCCGAACAGTGAGATATGCACAGCTGCCTAACTGTAGTATGTTGGATACTGCCAGATGTGCGTTGCTTAGTCTTGCACTTCGCACTTTCCCCCCTCCATCGTCCCGTTCGCCTAAACAAGATATGCAGTGTACGTGTGACATAACATTGACGTGCGTTCGTGTGACCACTCTTGCAGTGGAGAAGCAGTATTACTTAAGCCACTCGCTAATGGCTGAACGGTCCGGGGATCGAATCCCGGTGAAGGCAAGGTTTTCCGCGCCCGTCCTGACCGGCCCCCTATACAATGGGTTCTGGGGTTTTCCCGGGGGTAAAGCGGTAGGAGCTTGACGTCGACCACCCACCCTCATCTAGCGCCGAGGTTAAAGAAAGAGTAGAGATACGTCACTCTCCTTCGTGGCCTGTTTGAGGGTGAAATTTACATCTATTACATATTCTGAATATGTGTTTGTAAACAAAGGTACTCTGCTGTATTTTTTCACTTATTTCATTACCGGCACCAGTTTAAAAAAATTAATGGATATAGAATGTGTGTTTTGATTTTCTCTACAACATTGTCTGAAACATTTCTCATTCTAAGGAGAAATGAGCGTGATATGATCAAAATGTGTATCGGTCTGCATGTGCAGTACAGGTTATTCTTGTCATATTTTAATTAAACTAATTTTCTCGGCAGGTTTTCGAAAAATACTCAATTACAAGGTTTCGTGAAAATCTGTCCATTGGGAGCTGAGTTGCTTCATGCGGACAGACGAACAGGCATGACGAAGCTAATAGTCGCTTTTCACAAGTTTGCGAACGCGCCGGCCATTGGTTGTGTGCCGTTCCTTGCCTGTGTCTGCATCTAGTGGTAGCTGCCGTAGCTACCGGAAGTGACTGCCTCGTAATGTCATCTAGTGGCGCGGAAGATAAGCCGTGAAAGTTAATCGTGAAATCCCACACGCCCTCGTTCAGCCGGCTGTTCAAAATCGCTATTTGCGAGTCAGGATGAGCACGCAGCCTGAGGAAGATAGGAATGTTATGTTGTGTTCGTTTGTAGGACAAGTGCTGTTTGTTAGGGGAATGCTGGGAACTAATCAGGCGACTATGCGGGACTTGATACAATTGTACATGCGCAGCAGCTCAACACACTAATATCTAGACGAAAAGTAACAGTTGCCAGTGGACGAGAGTGTTGTGTGTCTTCATAGTGTGCAGTTGGTGGCTGAAATGTGTGTGAGAGCCGTTATATTGGCCATCCTGACACGTAGTAAGGTTTAGGTCGCAGCAGCTATGCACGACAGGAAAACGAAGGTACAGATTTTACTGATATCAGCTCTTCCGTAGACGTATTCTACTGAACGGTTTGTTACTGCATAAATATTTGTAGTGGCAGCATTGGCACTGAGTCATGGCAGGCAGGCCAATACGAAACTTGCTGTGAGCAATTCGAATGGTTCACATTTTTCGGGTATTTCGAGATATGTTTTATAAAAGTAACGGAATGGGGGGAAAAGGTCACATTTGTGCAAGCCTATGGCACCTTTAGAGAGCTTGTAACGTAACGTAACGTAATGTGCCGCAGTGCTGGCCGGCCAGTTTAGTGTATATCTCGCAACCTGTGTGGTTATGTAAGATCGTTAACATAGTTTGCAAAGATATTACGCACGACAGGTTTATTGAATTAAGACTGCAAATTAATGCTGAGTTGTCTTGGTTGTGGGCCCATTAGCGACTGCAGTTCCGAGCGACGTACTCCAACCATATACACTATATATATATCGGAATGTGTTTTTAAAATGGCATTGCAGTCAGACTGTCCAGCATGTACTGTACCCAGTGGAAGGTATTTAGCTACGTGGCATGTGGTTATTTCGGTTGGTTGGCAACTGCCTCACGGTACCGGTCTGTTGTTAATGTATTTCTGGTGGATCCATTAAGCCTTTAAAAGACCAAATGAAAATACTTTTCTATCCAACGCTCCCCGACTTCTTTAACTTTAGATGCCTTACGTCATCTATAGTTGACGTACCGCACCGCTAACCTCTAAAGTTGCATTTTGTATATTTATTCAACAAATATAGGTACTGAATATTTTAAACACGGTATATACTCTCCGTTTTTTTTTCTCTTCAAAATGCAGTTTGTTTCATAATTCTAAAGTATTTGGTTCCTGTATTATTAACATTTTATATACAGGGTGTGCTAAAATTAAAAAAATTATTCCGGCGCCAAAAGGTTAAGAGCGTTGCCTATTGGCAGGTTGCCAGGCTCTGCCCGTTTGTCCTCCGGGTGATAGCGACATGGAGGTGAAGATGAGTATGGAGCGTTGGGGGAACGATACTGGCAGAGGAAAGTCGGAGAAAAATCAGTCCCATTGCCACTTTGTGCAACACAAGTGGACTGACCTGGGATCGAGACCTTCGACCCGCAGCGTGAGCAGTGACACGGCCTCTAAAAGACTACGTCAGAGTCTCTGCTATCAAATGCTACCCCACTTCCGAAGGAGCGTTTGTATTTTGAAGGTTCCCAAGCTTCGCTCACTTGTCCGTCTGGTCGAAGCAGTTTGTAGATGGAGGTGAGGATGGAGCATTGGTGGAATGGTACTGACAGGATACAACTGAAGTACTCGAAGAAGTGCCTGTCTCAGTGCCACATAGCCCACCACAAATCTGACGTAGGCTGGCCGGGCATCGAACCGAGGTCTCCGCAGTGGGAGGCCGGTGGCTAACCACCTGAGCCACAGAACGACCCAGAGGGCCAGAAGACTAAAATTATTTTGAATTGTATTTAAAGATCCATCCGTACCGCGCAGTAAACACACTCCGTCTCCGTTATAAAGACCAGCCAGTTAATGTTGTATAGGGAAATAATCGCTGTTTGTTCTGAGATACATAAAATGTACGTAAAATTTATTCTGTAGGCAGAACGCGTCAATTTTGATTGTTAAACCTGGTGGTACATGCAGTAACCACTGGGCTTAGCTATTGGCAACATATTCAGAAGTCTCGCATGATGTGATACCGCGAGCCGCGGTTATTCGCTTACGTCTATCTTTCGTATTTCAGGACACTGGTTTGTTTCTTCAAGCACGCAATCTTCAGAATATGTGGTTTTCCTGAGGTCCTAACGAATGCTTCGACCCTGCAATGTAATCGGTGACGATATTAGTGTGGTGCTTCAGCACCGCGTATTTGCGTGGTTTTTTCTTCTTGTACGCACAACAGGCAGTATGTCGGACTATTTATAGACCGCGGTGTTTTGTCATGCGCTGCCTGCAGCGCTGTTACATAATAACGCCGACCAAGGTGACCCTCAGATAGACCGCTCTTGCTATTATGTGTTGGCCTTGATAAGGTCCGCAATGCGTGCCTTTAAAATTACGCACCTGGCGATAGTCTGTTTACACAGGAGTTGGCGCTTCCATTCATTCAGAATTACACAGAATTGGGCGTCATATATACAGGGTGTTTCACGACTTGTGGACATTACTGCAGGAGGTGATTTCTTAAGTCTTTGTGATCAAAAAAGTTAATATAAACATGAGTGTGTGTGTGTGTGTATCTTGATTACCCAGTGCAATCATATTTCTTCTGCAGGATTCGTAATAAACGTGTTCGTGTATGTAGTGGGTGTAGGCCAGTTTACTGTATTGGCAATTTGGTGGGGGCCGGTGCAGTATATTGGTTGGTTGGTGCAGGCCGGTGCAGTGTATTGGTTAGTTCGTGCAGGCCGGTGCAGTGTATTGGAAATTTGGTGGGGACCGGTGCATTGTATTGGCTGGTTGGTGCAGACCGGTGCAGTGTATTGGTTAGTTCGTGCAGGCCGGTGCAGTGTATTGGCAGTTTGGTGCAGGCCGGTGCACTGTATTGGCAATTTGGTGGGGGCCGGTGCAGTGTATTGGCTGGTTGGTGCAGACCGGTGCAGTGTATTGGTTAGTTCGTGCAGGCCGGTGCAGTGTATTGGCAATTTGGTGGGGGCCGGTGCAGTGTATTGGCTGTTGGTGCAGACCGGTGCAGTGTATTGGTTAGTTCGTGCAGGCCAGTGCAGTGTATTGGCAATTTGGTGCAGGCCTGTGCACTGTATTGGCAATTTGGTGCAAGCCGGTGCAGTGTATTGGATAGTTCGTGCAGGCCGGTGCAGTGTATTGGCAAGTTGGTGCAGGGCGGTGCACTGTATTGGCAATTTGGTGCAGGCCGGTGCAGTGTATTGGCTAGTTCGTGCAGGCCGATGCAGTGTATTGGCAATTTGGTGCAGGTCGGTGCACTATATTGGCAATTTGGTGCAGGCCGGTGCAGTGTATTGGCGAGTTGGTGCAGGGCGGTGCACTGTATTGGTAATTTGGTGCTTGCCGGTACACTGTATTGGCAAATTCGTGTTGGCCGGTGCACTGTATGGGCAAGTTTATGCAGGCCGGTGCAGTGTATTGGTTAGTTGGTGCAGGCCGGTGCACTGTATTGGCTAGCCCAAGTTCATCGTCATTATTTATTTCCATAAAAGACAGTGGTACAGTTGCGTGTGCTTAACCCCTTTCAGTCAGTGGTCACTACACATACCGCCCGGTTTAACATTCACAAATTCTACGTTCAGCCCACTTACTTACTTACTTATTACTCCATGGAACAGAGTCCTTGAGAAGTTGACCGATTTTCAGCTAGTCCAGAAATTCCCCGCATTTTATGGAACCCGAAGGTTCATTACCGCATTCACAAGTGCCCGCCACCTGTCCCTATCCTGAACCAGCTCGATCCAGTCCGTACCTCCACATCCCACTTCCTGAAGATCCATCTTAATATTATCCTCCCATCTGCGCCTGGGTTTTCCAAATGGTCTCTTTCCCTCAGGTTTCCCCACCAAAACCCTGTACACACCTCTCCTCTCACCCCATAAGCGCTACACGCCCCGCCCATCTCATTCTCTATTTGATCACCCGAACAATATTGGGTGAGGAGTGCAGATCATTAAGCTCCTCTTTATGTAGATTTCTCCTCTCCCCTGTTACTTCGTCCCTCTTAGGCCCAAATATTCTCCTCAAGGCCATATCCTCAAATACCTTAAGCCTACGTCCCTCCCTCAGTGTGAGTGACCAAGTTTCACACCCATACAAAAAACAGGCAAAATTATAGTTCTGTATATCTTGATCTTTAAATTTTTGGATAGCAAAACGTTCGGCCCACACACTGTATTTATGTGTTTTGTGTGGATCTCAGAATAAACAGCCATTATTTCCATATACAAAATTAACTGACTGGTTTTTATAACTGAGACGGAGTGTGTTTACTGCGCGGTACGGACTGAGTATTTGAATATAAATCTGGTTAATCTTATTCGTTAAATGGTTAATTCGGCAGACTGCTTTAGAACTTGCGGTCGGTGTGTGACCTGTATTAAGCAGACGTTGCAGACTGCTACATAGCAAATCGCACGCCGCCGCCACACAAATCGACAGGTTAAAATAATCGATTGCTGTGCCAGCCGTAAATATGAGACATAACTCAGAATATCCGCTGTTTGCGTCACGTGATTATCTAAACTTCGTCGAAGATCATCGATACGAAAGTGGAATTGACAGTTCTGTGTCATTATTAGCAATAGGCTGTGTACATTCGCGCAGTTATGAACCAAATGCAGAACAGGACAGCGCGTCTCATGAGGGGGCGGCGCAATTGGTGTCACGAAAGTAGCGTTTTGGTTGATCCGGAATGTTGAAAAGGCCGAACAGTTAACCCACGTATGAACAATTAGTTGCTTGTAACTCAGTGTGCGTGTTTTTCGCACCGCCATAGGCCCAATGTGAACTAGTTGTTATATTTATCGGTAACACTGTTACATGTGGATGGTTTGACTAGACAGACAGACGTTTGTGCTGTGTTGATGGCTCCACAGGAATCGTTTCGGCTTTGTGTGTGACTTTATAGGTACTGTAATACAGTTCGTTCCGTGTGACAGTAAGTTGCCAGTATCTCATTTTCATAGGTACTGTAATACAGTTCGTTCCTTGTGACAGTAAGTTGCCAGTATCTCATTTTCATAGGTACTGTAATACAGTTCGTTCCGTGTGACAGTAAGTTGCCAGTATCTCATTTTCATAGGTACTGTAATACAGTTCGTTCTTTGTGACAGTAAGTTGCCAGTATCTCATTTTCATAGGTACTGTAATACGGTTCGTTCCTTGTGACAGTAAGTTGCCAGTATCTCATTTTCATAGGTACTGTAATACGGTTCGTTC
>Ga0123354_10015990_pt1 | contig 11755 bp, 3 predicted proteins | sample TergutLab28metaG_2_FD_97872 | JGI IMG/M metagenome (GOLD analysis project Ga0123354, IMG submission 97872) | Labiotermes labralis P4 segment gut microbial communities from Petit-Saut dam, French Guiana - Lab288 P4 | ecosystem: Host-associated > Arthropoda: Insects > Digestive system > Gut ... | reverse complement strand
TGTCTACGTTCTAACACTAATCTCTTCGAGTAAGTGTCTACGTTCTAACACTAATCTCTTCGAGTAAGTGTCTACGTTCTAACACTAATCTCTTCGAGTAAGTGTCTACGTTCTAACACTAATTTCTTCGAGTAAGTGTCTACGTTCTAACACTAATCTCTTCGAGTAAGTGTCTACGTTCTAACACTAATCTCTATTAGTAAGTGTCTACGTTCTAACACTAATCTCTTCGAGTAAGTGTCTAAGTTCTAACGTGAGACCACTAAAAACAAGGAACAAACACAAGCAGGCCGCTCTCCAAAAAACGCCTACACTGCCGCTGTTTTTAATATTTTAAACTTTTATTGCTATTTTATATTTACTTCTTTGGGCTTTATTTTAAACTTTACACAAAAACAACTTTATATATTCCTTAATTTTTTTTCCTAAGGCTGCTTCTCTAAAGTTATGTATTTTTATAGCCTTGTACCTGTAAGTTCCGTTATCTCAAACCCTTGCTTTTGTGAATATTTGTTTTTTGTTTTTCTGCTCAGCCTGATGATGGCAATATAATAGCCGAAACATGTAGCTGATTTCATATGAAAAATATATTATTTTTAGACTGAATATATTTTACTTCAATTTAGGCCGTTCAGTAGCCGACCCGTCACTGCGGAGGCACAGGTTCTATCCCAGTCAGGACCATGTGGCTATTGTGTCGCACAGCGTAACGCTGTTATGGCTCTGCCATCTCTCAGTATCATTCCAGCAACAATCCAAGCTCATATTTCATTCATCAACCATCGACGCTACATAACCTGAACAGCTGACCGTGTCGTTAAATGGAAAATTTCTCTCTTTTCCCGCTTCCAACTAACCGAATTCTGAATAGCTCAGTCAGTTTGGTGACTTATTGCGGGCTGTTCGTCGACAAATCAGTGTTTAATATATTCTCGTAACAAAACGCGGAAGCCGCAAAAATTGTTATAACGAGAGTCTAAATTTTTAAGTTTGTTAGATATTAATATACATAATATAGTCAATGAGGATGGGATAAGTACGGAAAGTAGCACGCGTAACATTGAAAAGCCTGAGAGAACATCTAGTCCTAAAAACTGACTTTCAACATCCGGGCGCAGAATTGGAGATAATATTAAACTGCGTGATGGTGTAAAATGTCGTTTACGTTCACCTGTCTCAGGCTACGGATCGATAGCAGTCTATGTGAATTTGTTAATGAATCTTCCGATTTCCATGAATGGTGGGGCATTTAGCAACTTTATTTGCAACTGTTAGCTTCTCTGGTCATGTAGTGAGGGAAAGAAAACTTTAAAAGTAATAAAATAATTTTGCGTTACGTTTTACGTTACAAAGTAACGTCAGGGCATTGCACTTTTTCATTAGTTGAATTGCGCCTTGTGATGTAACAAAATTGCCGAAACATGAAGCCCAATTTCCTAATTAGTGCACACATACAGAGACGTATTAAGAGTGAGAGAATAAACTTCGAATTAAGTGTCATTATTATTTGATATAAATTACACGAGGAGAGGAAGTGGTGCTGCCACTAGTAACATATAGTATGACGTCTTATAACGGGTTGTTCTTTTTCCCGAAATAGGAATTTTCATCAAAAATAACTTCTACCTGTTTTAGAGCAATAGTGAAAAATACAGGACTAAGAAAGAGAAGTAAAACTGAAAGCGTGGAAGATTTTCCGTTCCAGAAGCGTTGTTTCGAAAACACCGGGAATTGTGCACAAATTACGTGAAAAATACATGAGAGTGAGTGACTTTATATTGCCGCTGAATTTTTCAAATATGGGAAAATAAATTTCGTTTAGGCTTGTGAAAGGATGTGACGTAAAGCTGGAAAGGAGCCAGGGTAGCTCAGTCCGTACAGTGATTAACCTACGAAGTGGAAAATGTATATATCTGGTTTCAATTTGCAGAAGGGCTAAGAGATGTTTCTCTCCAACACAATGTCCAATGACAATTCTGGGTTTCACCCACCCTCCAAGCCAGTCATTAGCGGAGGTTCTTAGCTCTGGAGCCAAATGGGTAGCCTGCGAAACTGATTACTTACGTGAATCTAGACTACTTAAGCTTTAGATGTAAAAAAAGGTAAAGTTCTTCCTTCGCACACTATGAAGGTATGTAGGGGGAGTGGCGGCATAGCTCCATTCATTTTTAACCTTGGCTGTATTGGAATATGAATGGTAAGCGTCACATTCGAGCGCTGTATCCCGCTGAGGACATTTCCCATCTACCTATTAAATGGGGGGGGGGGTTTCTCAGTCTCGAATTTGACCAATTAATTCGCCTCTAAAGACAGAGGAGCAGCTTGTTACTTCACCGCGCATTAGTAAAATTCGTAGTACCACATTCTGAAGAATTAAATGCACAAGAACCTAAAGTCTTATACTCAAAATTTTGTGGTTATAGCTTAAGGTAATGCAGTACTTAAGCATTATTTCTCTGTGACTCACGACGCAAAATTTCCTACATGAAGCTCTTGATTTTCTCTCGGTGGTACCTGCATTGGCAAAGGAGGTGTTGCCAGGAAGTAACTGGTCCATTAGCGTGCTTTAGCTAGGGACGTTCCGTCTTAAATCGTTCTTCGTTACAGAGATTTCTAAATGAAGAACGTGACTGTACTCACATTCTTCACCCTACCGTAAACAGCGGTTGTAGTACGTCATGCATAAGATCGGAGTGTCCAACATTCCGTCCACAGTTCACCTGAATATTTTCAGTAATACATTTCGATAATAGATATTCATAGATTGCATGTCCTTACTATACCATCCAATATACTATTATTATTATTATTATTATTAACTGCAATTGAGTTGTCACTCGGTAGAAGTAGTCCTTAAACTAGTACAGGCAAAACAAATAAGAATAAATATACATAAACGAAACAATACACAAAACACAGTACAAACAATACAAAATACAGTAAATACAAGTATACATATTACCAAAACACCCACACATACACAAACCACAAATTACAAAACAAGTTAAAATAAACTCAGTACAAGAAACACACCAAACGAAATAGTCACAATATAATAAAGAACACTCAGTATAAGGTCATCCTATTGTACGTGGCACTTTTATCCCTAAGAACACACCGTAACTCACTTCACTTCACATCACTTCACTGCAAAATAAAATCACTTCACATAAATCACATCAGTCCATTCCACATCACTACACTCCACATCACTTCGATTATTTACACTCAATCCCCACTTGAATTCCCTTGCTTGTAACTACATTCTTAACCCTCTTTCTAAACGTTTTTAATTCACAAGGGAAAGACGTTAGTAAGCCTGCAGTCTATGACACACCACACATCACATACTCGTGTATCAACTATAAGTGTTTCGGCACCCAGGTACCATTCTCAGGGAATAATTATAACAAAGGAGGAGCATAAAATATATTGGCATGTTGGCTTATGTACCTTTGCTATAATGACTCCCTGAGGATGGCACCTTGTTGCCGAAACATGTAGGAGTTGATAGGTGTTATAAATATTGTATCACAGAGTGCACATTTCGGATGATATATTCATAGCATAATCGATCTACAGAACATAATATGCAAATTCGTTAGCAGAGAAAATATTTACAAATTATATCTTATCACTTTTAGACAGCACAATGCAGAACATTTAATTGAAAGTTTTACATTATGTTACTTTCTTGGTGTCTTATCAAGATCAGTACGGTGTACTGCCTCGTCATTCGACCGTACTTCTAGCGTAATTTATTGTTTGAAAATGACGATCTCCTTCGCTTTTCAAAATCTATGTACCTACGTCCGATCCTCAGGCGAGTCCTTAACGAAATATATGGTCCTCCTGGGGGTTGAATTTGACTAGCCATGGATTAGGTCGTGCTAGTTAATGCTAGACCGCACTTTGCACGAGAAGTGAGCAAATCCCTTCGCAGAAATTCTTGACCTAGACCAGAGCTTTTCAGCCTTATTTCTTCGTGAAAGAGTGTCACAAAGAAAATATTTCAGTGTATCGTCAGATACTGAAAATATTAATAATCTACTGCACGTACTTTTCTACTTTAAATGTAAAGGCTTTATAAATGTTTTTCTTTCCATTTCAATATACTCAAAACAATATTATTAATGCAGTGAACGTATTTAAAATTGAATTATGCAACAGTAATAAACTTTTAACAAGTCTGCGTACCGCTAAACTTCTCTTGACATATCACCAGTGATACGCGTATCGACGGTTAAGAAGAACTGTACTGAATTACTAAATATCACAGAGGAATTTATACAGTTGATATTGCTGAGGATAACCTCGATGTATGATTAGATTCAACCAGCGCTGCAAGAATATAGATATGAATTTTCCAATCCATTCTTGACGTTAGGCCTTTTTTTTTTTGTTCCTAAGTTTGAAACCTGCGCAGATTCAGCCATCTATCTCTTTTTGAAAGGATAAACTTTCATAGCGTATCATGATAATCTAGTACTCTTTAAGGGGTATAGAGTTTCGAATGATTTCCGTTAAGGCGTTACAAAGAAAACCTTTTTACGGCTCAAAATGTGTTGTTAACAGTGGACATGAAAGTGCACTTAAATTTGCCGGGCAATACATGTGAAGTGGTAGAATTCCGGCTCGTATTTGTGAGGCGCACCTTTAAATGTCAGGCACCCAACGACAAGACTTGCTTAACGTTTCTCGTGGTTTTTAACATTCCGTCCAGGTAACTGCAATGGATTTTTTTTTGTAATTCGACCCTGACCACTTCGGTCCACACACTTTCAAATTTATTATTTACCATAATAAAAGTATTGGACTTTATGCGCTAATACATTGGCAGTGTTGTTAAATAGACCATAAATAGTTTTAAAATAGGCAGAAATATTCTTGTATGCAACATGCAGGCATGTATCGGGAATGGATTTAACACACTCTGTCATAGTCTCAGGTGTAAATGGAGATGAGTGTGCCAGCTTCACCCCCCCCCAGTACCCTACCCTCCCCCACCCCGCGCTTGTAGCTTTATCCCAGGGAAAGATCGCGTAGGATGCTACGTAGGCTCCAGTGTCACTCTGGACATTTTAAAAAGGAGAAAAGTCTCTTTCCTTTACCGGCACTTATTAACAGCACTTTTAAAATAATGATGCCTTTGAAATGTGTACGTAAAATGTACTGTTCGAGGTCTGTGTGGATTAGTAGATGTTCAGGATTAAAATTCAGAGGCAACCAATTTAATTATGTATGTAAATTTTTCACCTTATATAAGATGCAATTTTATTTTAAAGGTACTGAAATTAGTCACGTACGTTTGCCACGAAATTGTCTTTAAAGAATTGTACTTCGGGCACGTGTTAACTCCTACAATTTTCGTAAAAAGTGCTGCTTCCATCTTCATGGTGGTACCTGCCCTATCAACTACCAAAAAGTCAAATTTCGGAAACCAAATTTCCACAGGCACCACCGTGAGTTTCTGAAATGAATCATGCTTGGAATTAAACTTATGTTTATAAGTTTATGTATGAGTTGAATTGCCTGAAACCTCATTGAATTCCTTTCACCAATTTGTTTCCCTCGTTCTTGGGAGTTTCAGGCTGCACGTGACGTCATCAGCCACATAAACTTTAAGTTAGCATTTATATAATGAAGGTTTGTTATGCTAATTTATGATTTCACTTGTCAGACCAATTGTGCTATTTAGCATATCGTAATACTTTTGTACTTTTGGACCGGAATTCTCATGAATATGGAGTTTAGATGCTCAGAACTGCTAGAAACTACAGCTTCTTTACAAGTTTCCAAGTCAGATGCCTACTGAGCAGGCGGTACGCCTTACCAAACCATATCTGTTGCTGTCTCAAATGTACATTTTATTCTTGATTTAGGCCCGTGTATTTGGAATAAATAAAACCCCCGTAAAATTTAACATGTCAAAAACAGATTATTTCATTGTTAGTAACTAGTAAGCCTACAAAATTTTGGAGATTGAAGAAGTATTTGAAATCATATTTTTGGTCTTAACATAATTTAGGATGGTATAAATTGAGGTCAGGTCTTGGCAAAATTGTAAAACAATCTGCAATGCACTGTGTGTACTTCACAGGTATCTTCGGCGAAAATATTTTATCTGTGACACGCGAAAATGGATTTTCAGTTATAAGTTGCAACAAGATAAAACGTATTACATGTTTATTCACATAAACACACGTAAAAGAAAGCAGTTGTTTTTTATGCAAATTTTACTTGAATTATATATATATATATATATGTGTGTGTGTGTGTGTGTGTGTGTGTGAAGTGCGACGTAGGGGTATGGACTGGATCGAGCTGGCTCAAGATAGGGAAAGGTGGCGGGCACTTGTGAATGCGGTAATGAACATTCGGGTTCCATAAAATGCGGGGAATTTCTTGACTAACTGAAAACCGGTTAGCTTGTCAAGAAGGACCCTGCTCCATGGAGTAAGTATTATATATATATATATATATATATATATATATATATATATACACCTACTAATTCACGTGGAATAACGTTTAATTAAATTCCAAATAACAAAAAATACACCAGTATTTTCCTTTCGAAAAACTTGTTCGTAGCATAATAGAGTACGAATTCTGAACTGCACGCATGTCCCTTCAATTTCTGTTTGATTTTCTCAAAAACATTGAAACTTATGTAAAGAGTGTACTGGCGATAACATATGTCTTAATTATCCTTAGATTTCTCTATAAGTATTTTGCTCCGACAAGTTGCCATATGTGGCTAAGAGCGTGCAGGTGTTGGTGGAAAATGGAACTTCATTAGCGACAATTTTAACACAAATTAAATGAGTATAAACAGAATTTTTAGACCTCAGAAAGATCGAATTCTATAAAGAGAACAGTCGGTACCTCACAGATTGTTGCATGCTTACAGAAAGATGGATGGGGTGCAAGCGCGAACTGACAGTGTGATGGACAGGCCTGGTCGAAGCATACTGAGGATACAGTACAAACTGAAGTTGCCTGTTGACGAAGCATACTGAGGATACAGTACAAACTGAAGTTGCCTGTTGACGAAGCATACTGAGGATACAGTACAAACTGAAGTTGCCTGTTGACGAAATCATTCAATTTTTCATTTAACAAATTATTATACAATATTTTAACTAATAATTTCACAACTTACTAATGTTTATTGATGCCCGTTTATCCATTTTTAAACTTTTGCAATACGGAATTCGTGGTCCAGCGCGCTAAAAACAAAAATTTCCAGAAAACCCTTAGTAAATATCTTGTATATGCATACCGAACTTTTAACACTACATTTTACTGGTTTAGATGGTGACAGTAGGTCACACAAAGACATGCGGAAGAACAGGCATAGTCTTCGTACAAGCTTTCTTTTCTGTTTTGCAAGGAACTCCTAATATTCTACTGTATAGGTGTACTATAGGGAAATATGTTAATACCAAGTGATTTCTGTTTGGTATCTTCCAGACTTCTCTTAGAAGATCACGGTGCGAGACAGAACAGCTCCTTCTGTGACTGGTAAGTATCAAATTTTCTTCCACAATTTGGCATACTTACAGGTAGAGGTCTTGTAAATAAAGCTAACTTAGTGAACAATTTATTCTTAGTATATTTATTCTTAATATATTTATAAATCTCTACATGTTTCGGGCGACTATGTGCCCATCATCAGGAGAAACAACTGTGTTTTTGCGACACTTGGTACTTGTTATTCTGTGTGGGTGACTGTCTGGTATGCAGGGTGCAAGTACCAAGTGTCGCATAAGTACAGTTTCACCTGATGATGGGCACATATTCGCCCGAAACATGTAGAGATTGATAAATATACTAAGAATAAATTGCGCACCAAGTTGGCTTTATTTACAAGATTATACAGGAATGTTCGGTCAACAAAACAAAATGTAGAAGTCTCCTCCAGAGGCCAATCCCACGTCCAGAGTAGCCCCACCGTGTGTGTGTCTCTAAGTGTGTTAAGGTGCCACAGTAAACCTGTACATCTACTCTGAATAGAAGAAGTCAGAATAAAAAATATAGAATGATTCTATAGGCCGTAAGGTATCAAACGGTTTAGTTTATTTTACGTGATGTAATGACAGCGAAACTACGGCGAACGCAAGTTCAAATAATGCTCATGGTTTGAATGAGCATCATTCATTAAGCGCTAGGAGCTGAAGTGCCACGATAAAGTGCTGCGATGATATTAATGGATTTATTTTGAAATCTTCCTAGTAAATTTCTTCACATATTTCACACACTGAACATTACGCGACTTGCTTCATGTAATATTATCAGTCCTACACTAGCACAGTTAGTTAAAAAAAAATATATATATATATCATCATCATCATCATGTTCCTGAAGGGTTAGGCGTGTTTCCTGTTCCTTGATCCTCAAGATGAAGTTGGTCCCTCCATCTCTTCCTCGGTCTTCCTATTTTCCTTCGTCCTTTTGATTTATATTGTAGTGCTTGTTTTGGTAGTCTGTTTGAGTCCATCCTCTGTACATGTTGTAGTCACTTTTTCTGGTATTGTGTTATTTCCTTTACTATGATCTGTGCTCCCTTTTTTTGCCTAATTCATTGATTCTTTTCTTTATCTAGTTTTGTTATTCCAAGTAAGTGTCTCAAAAATTTCATCTGTGTTGCTTCTAAATGTTGTTCCTCTCTTTTCTTCAGTACTCAAGCTTCACTTCCAAATTTCAATGCTGTTTTAGCTGTAATGTTGTGAATTCTTGACTTTGTTTCTTTGTTTTCCAAAATGTCTCCTTATAGCTCCGTTTATTTTGTTATATGTTTGCAATTTATCCTCTAAATCACTTCCGTATTCTGATATGCGATACCCCAAGTATTTAAAATCTGTTAACTTGTTCAATAATATTGTCGTTTATCACAATTTTTACCCCATATATATATATATACGAGGGAGGGTCAAATGAAAACCTTAAAATTTCGATAAGAATTCGAACCACAGCTCGATTGTCTTGTAAGTTTCAGTAGTGTTGCGTATGGTTTGAAGAGTGGCCGAAGGTGACAGCACGATTCTACATAGAAAAATGTCATTGTTTACCTTTTGTGTTCAATAAATTATGAGATAAAACATATTTAAGGTTTACATGTCGGCAAATCTTCAAACCATGAGCATCACTGTTGAAACTTACAAGAAAATCGAGCTGTGGTTCGAATTTTTATCGCACTTTTAATGTTTGCATTTGACTCTCTCTCGTATATGACGTCTCCATGCTCTTCATCTAGTTGTGTGTAGTGTCAATAGTGGAGACAATTACCAGCTAAGCACAATTATTTTACTTATAAACACTGTTGACAAAGCTGTGTGTTTCGGCTAACTCTATGCCTTCTTCAGGCTGTTAGTAACTAGAACAGATAAATAACATTAGTACTGTACTGAGATGGTTTTCATAAATACTTAGCTCTTAAGTACATTCTTATTTTGATTTTTATCTGATCTGGAACCCAATTTGTCGCTTTTTAAAGTTCAAATTTCTCGGCGTGAACTTTACAAAAACCAAGTCTGAGGACGATATGACGGTGTATGAAATGCCAACTCTTTGCAGATTTTTTCTGTCACCTCCCTCGGCTCTTTATTATTCCAATCATTGTCCCATATAATCCTCCTACTGCAACCGAATACAAATCGTACCGCACGAAACCAGAAACTGCCTGTCGTTAAACCGTACTGCAGAGCGTCAAGGAATAACATCATTATATAATCAATTTACCGGGACAGTTTTTCACCGTGTTTATCTTTCGGTTTTCCTTTCTGTTTTTGTATTCTCCGAGGAAATAAATGTGAAATTAATGCGCCTGTGCCTAAGGGGCTGTATGACGTGACAGCAGATTAATAGAAGGCTTATACAGGGGTATTCGAAATGATTGTCGGGGTTTTAACAACATGTCATACACAATACACTTGAGACAGGAGTATATGTGTTTTTTATTTCATAGAACAACACTACAAGTTTTGTTACATACCTTACAGGTGCTCTATATCTGCACCCTTTGTGATTCTACAAACATCAACACGATAATCGAGTTCGTTCCAAACTGTCTGTAGCATGTCAGCAGTGATGGTTCCAATGGCGGTTCTGATTCGTACCTTCAGTTCCAGGATACTTGCGGGAAGAGGAGGAACATAAACCTGATCTTTGACGTAACTCCATAGAAAGAAATCACATGGGGTTGCATCTCGAGAACGAGGTGGCAGTTGTTAAAAACCCCGACAATCATTTCGAATAACCCTGTACTTTGAAGAGCGCCTTTAAATCTGAAAATTGTCAATTTCTGCCTGTGGATTGGCCAAAGGCATTAAATTATTAAGGGAAAATTGTTGTCATATTTCAACAATTAGCAAGTTGTGACCAATTTTACCAGTAGAGAACATGAAAAAGAATATCAGGAATAGACGAACAGACGGACAGTTTTGTAAGTGCAGGTAATGATACTTTATATTTTCAAATGTGTGTTATGGAACAATGTAGCCCGACGATGCAAAGCACTCAGAGAACATACTGCCTACATCTGTAGGATGTAATGCTGTGTTTTGCGTGAGTATTTGATTGGGGAAGAATGTTCGTTTCAAGAAGATAGCAATTTTCCCCCGAAACCTCGGTACCCGACTACAAAACTACGTGGTATCTCAAGGTGTTAAAACGGGGGAACGTAGAAACCAAAGACCGCGCCTCTTTAAGCGGCTATCGAAAACCTGTCACAGGATTTCGAAACTTTTACATGCCGTGGGAGGGTAACTCAGCTCTTACCGGCAAGACTGGCGGCGCCGGCCGTTGTGTTAGGTAATGCATTTCTCACCCAGCCATCCATTGCTGTAACAATATGCGTCGAGTCTGATATAATATTCAAAAATGCGCATGTATATATGTGTGTAGGTGATTACTTTAAGTCTGCTGTGAAATGTCGCTGACAGTTTCTTAGCCAGCTTCCAGCAACATCATTTCCAAGTAAATAAAGTGAATTGTGACTTTTATTTTGGGGGAAGTTAGAAAGATTAATTTTATCAAGCAAATCCCCGTATTCTGGATGGACTAAGAAAGAACATCCGCCTTTCCTGGGAAGAAATCCAGAGAGTTAACAACAACGTGACCCGTGGGTAAACTAAGTATATTCAGTCGGGATGGTAACATTTTCAGCATCTGCTGTAGTAATGGTGAGTTTTGTTTAGAATTTGTAAAGTTCGTTGTCGATTGTCGCTGACATAATGTATTTAGCTCCATTTCCTGACTAGTACTCCTCCCAGGACGGGACACACGACGCAGGTTTGGCTTAGCGTCCTTTCGCCACTGATCGGTCAAATTAGAAATAGTCCGCCCTGTTCTATGAAATGCGTAACCATTGTGAGTTTTTGAACCTTGCCGGATCGCTACTGATGCTTGTGTTTCCATCTACTTAGGATATCGATGAACAAAACGGGGCTCTTGTATCTTGTCAATGCGGCCCCCGACCTAAATTCAGAAACACGGAAGCAGAATTAACTAAATTCATAGTACCAACAAAACGCACTCTATTAACCTTTTGGCGCCGGAATTATTTTTTTTTAAATTTTAGCACACCCTGTAAATAAAATGTGAATAATACAGGAACCAAATACGTTAAAATTATGAAACAAACTGCATTTTGAAGAGAAAAAAACGGAGAGTATATACTATGTTTAAAATATTCAGTACCTATATTTGTTGAATAAATATATAAAATGCAACTTTAGAGGTTAGCGGTGCG
>Ga0123354_10015986_pt1 | contig 11756 bp, 8 predicted proteins | sample TergutLab28metaG_2_FD_97872 | JGI IMG/M metagenome (GOLD analysis project Ga0123354, IMG submission 97872) | Labiotermes labralis P4 segment gut microbial communities from Petit-Saut dam, French Guiana - Lab288 P4 | ecosystem: Host-associated > Arthropoda: Insects > Digestive system > Gut ... | reverse complement strand
TTTACTTTCCAACACACCCACTCACTCTTTACTTTCCAGCACACCCTCTAAATCTTTACTTTCAGCACACCCACCTAATCTTTACTTTCCAACACACCCACTCACTCTTTACTTTCCAGCACAACCTTCTAATCTTTACTTTCCATCACACCCTCCTAATCTCAGGTACGAATCAGAGTTATGGGGGTTAAATCAAGCAGGAAAAGCAATTGAATGGTGCGTTGTAAATTTTGTAAGGAGCAAACAGTGCTGTCGCGATGCGCAACAGATGGATTTGTAGAAATGGAGGTTGGTGGACGGAATAGGAGAGGAGGGTTTAATGGAATGATAGTAAAACTGTGGCAATGGTTTGTGTGTGTGTGTGTGTGTGTGTGTGTGTGTGTGTGTGGACACTTAAGAATCGGTAAAGCAATATTATCACTGGCCGACCCAGCCTCCTGTACATTGGGTACCGAATCTCCTTCTGGGGTTAAAGCAGCCAGGGCTTGGTGTTACCACCAACTCCTATCCATCTCCGAGGTTCAAGGAAGAGTATATACCTGTACTCACCCTCTAGGCCTTCATGGGCTATTATAGAATGAAGTTTACCTTGCATTTTACTTTATGAATGGCAAACAGACTGTAGGAGATTTAGAAATTGTGCTGAGCTGGATAGTATTGTACTAGCTGGATAGTATTCGACTAGCATTTATGTGGCTGAATGGACAGGGATCTCGTTTAAGGGATGTAAGTCAACAGATGCAAGAAAAATGTAATGTTTTGCAAAGTCAGAAAGCCGTTTTACAAATGCCGTAAAAGGGTTCATTAGCACTGCATTGAGACATTGGGCTACGGGTAAGATATCGTAGGCACAATATTGTTCCAGGAAAGAAAGAAATGGGATTACGTGGCTCGCAGCAGGAATGTGGAAATTGAGAGGATTTGAACAGAAAATGAATAAAGGATGATGCGTGCTATGTTTAGGCAAAGACGGTGTCCAACACATCTTGTTGAGTTGTCCAAAAACTAGAAAATGAAGGACGGAATTCAAGTAAATGTATGAAGAAGGAGATAGCTTGTAAGAACATATGAAAGGTACAAATAAAGCATTTGTTATAGATTTAGGTAGACACTTAAAGGATAAAGTTAAATGTAAGTGGCATAGTAACGTGAAAGATCTGTAAATAGCGTATGTATGTATTTGAGAAGGGGCTAACATTGTTAAAACCGGGAGTTAATTGGAAGGTGGTCTGATTAGAAGAAGGAGCTGAATGAATAATAATAATTATATATTTGTAACCCACACTAATAGGTAAAGCTACGGAACCAACGAATTGCTTGTATTGGCGCCTTGCCACCTCTGCGACGCCACTAGAATAGCCTTTATCTGTCCGTTTGAGCGTCTGCGTGCACGTCACAAGGTACTCAATAAAGTCTGAAGGGATTTTCATGAAATTCGATGTTGGATTATTTAAAAAAAAATTTCGAGGGACTTTAACCCTTTAAACGCCGAGTTAAATCCCATCTGCCCTTTGCTAACATTATTGGAGCTCACCATATTCTACACGTTAACAGGTAAAGGGTTAATTTTACTTTTCGTTGGATAATTTAAACGAATGTTTCATGTGAAGTTTACGTAGGCCTAGATATGTACTTGATTCACTGGTGTAACTCGCTAAACATATATCGGGGGTTAGAAGTTTAGGGGAAAATTTCGTAGAGAAGAATAAAATACGCATTTTATGCCCTCTGCAATTTTTCCCCCTATAAATTGTACGGATTGCGAGATAGTTGAATTTAACGTGCAGGGAGAAGTGTTATGGTCTTCATACCAATCACTTTTTGGTGAAACCCCTTAGAAACAGGCCATATAGCTTTCTATTTTATGTCTGGTGCGGTACGGAGAAGGCAAACTCACTAGAACACCTGAATTTCATATCATTGCACGCGGTATGTTGCAAAGCGATGGTACATTGTAGAGGAGCGAATATGTTTAGTTATTACTTATGCATACAATTCCTAACTTGCTTTTTCCCCCGTTTTGGCACCAGTACTTGCCTGTTGCAAGGAACTTTTTTTCTACTATTAACACACAATTAACGTCGACCGCTCCTCGTCTTCAGCTAGCCTAAGACCCTTCTTTGCTTGCAGAATCTCCCTCTTTTCCTGGCCGCTGCACATTTGTTTGAACAACGCTAATTATTATTTACAGCCATAGTTCTGTGTTTGCTGGGAGTAGTTCTAATCTGGACGATATGCTGTTTGGTATCCAGAGGGGTCCGTCGGTATCTAAAACACCGGAATCGCAACATCGAGCCAACCAGCGGCTCACAATCTGCAAGAGCGTCGGAGGAAAAGACAACAGCACAGCAACAGCCTCCTCGAAGCAACCGCCTGAAGTCTCTGGACACATTCCGGGGGTAATAAAAATGTCGGAATTATACAATTTCGAACCATATTTGTTTCAGACTTTTCACAAATCATCTGTAGAACTCATACAAAAGTTATGTTTGTCAGTGTTAATTATCTGGACCAAGTGCAGTATTATATTCGTTTATTATTTCAGCCATTAGAACAAATCCGTAGAGTATCATTACAAATATAGCTAACTAACTCCTTGGAGCAGATTCCTTCCTAAGAAATAAGAAGTACTCAACAGGTCAAGAAATTCCCTGCAGTTTGTGGAACTCGAAGGTTCATTACTGCACACATGAGTACCCGCCACCTGTCCCTGTCCTGAGCCAGATCAATCCAATCCATGCCCACCATACGATTTCTTGAAAATTAAGAGTATATTCTCAATAAATAAATGTCCATCAGTGTATATCATACGAACTTACGAAAGAACCAATGAAGAGTTTAAATATTATTTCTTCACCCTTTTATGGTGGAAAGTTGGCGTGGAAACGAATTATCACTGAAAACGAATCCGACGATTCAGAATGTGAAGAAATCCGCACGTCCACCTTTGGCATCTTCTCGGTTTCATCATGTCTTTGTCACAGTTTCGTGCTGGCTTCCTTTCAGGTTTGTTACAGGCAAGTCAGAGTGTCATTCTGGCTCCATTTATTTTGTTACAGCTTTTGTGCATTTCCTGGCTGGTTCCATTTCGGTTTTGTTACATCTCAGATTTCCTTTTTTACATTTCCGGCTTCGTTTCACTTTTGTTGCAGCCCCAGTAGAGTTTCTTTCTGAATCAATTTTGTTACATCTCCATTACAGTTCCACAACTCTGTTTCAGTTCTGTTACAACACTATTAAGGATCCGTTCTGTCTCCAACAAAGCTAACTTCCAGTTCCTTCCTACAGGTAGATTTGGTTTCCCGTGCATGTGCTTTGCGTGCACTTTTGTTTAAGATATTTCCTTCTCTCCCTCACTTCTGCTTTTTCTCATTCAGTTCTTTAGATTTGTTTTCGTATTTCTCATTCCTTTCTAATCATATTTCAGCTGTGATATCTGCTTCTGCTCCAATCCATCATCATCATCATCATCATCATCATGTTCATGAAGGGTTAGGCGTGTTTCCTGTTCCTTAATCCTCAAGATGAAAGTTGGTCTCTCCATCTCTTCCTCGGTCGTCCTATGTTCCTTCGTCCTTTTGGTTGATATTGTAGTGCTTGTTTTGGTATTCTGTTTGTGTCCATCATCTGTACGTGTTGTACCCACTTTTCCTGGTACTGTTTTATTTCCTTTACTGTTCCAATTCCAGTTATGTTATATTTGTGCTCTGATTTCACCCTTACCCCCACTCCACCCACTTCTGTCACCATTCGAAGTCTGCCCTCCCTTGCTGTCTATGTCCAATTATTGCTACCAGATTTAAAGCACGGAACACCGTGCTTAATATTATCCGGACAAAGGAATACTTCAATCTTCTATTTTGTTGCAGAATCAGCATCGTTCTGATGATATTCATAAATGATGGCGCAGGTGCGTACTGGTTCCTGGAACATGCCACCTGGAATGGCTTGCAGCTTGCTGACTTGGTGTTTCCATGGTAATTTGGCACAGATTCACTGACCTATTGTTGTTGTTTCAATGATAACTTGACACAAATTTATATACCTGTTGTTATCATGGAAACTTGACACAGATTCATATACCCATTGTTTCCATGTTAACTTGACATAGAATCAGTGACCTCTTGATTCCATGGTAACTTGACACAGATGTGCTGTCATGCTAAAGACTATTTAAGGCGATTTTGTAGAAAAATTTGCCACTTTTAATATAGAGTGAACATTGTGCTCAAGACAGGATGCAGAAATTAGAGGAAAATATTTGATGCAGCATTGCTGTCTTTCAGTATACATATGAATTAAATGCAGCTGACAACCTGCATCATAAGAACTAACTTTATGGATCAGGCAAGGTGTTGTATGAGGTCCCTCATTATGTCAGGTTACTGTGGCAGTTGCAATTGTAAGCAGCATTCAGATACAGAGATTATGTCGGTCACTTTTGGAATCCGGTTCAGTAATGAGCTAGAGTGATAGCAGTGTGTGACAGTGTTCCTAAGCATGACACATTTGTTTTGTAGGTTCATGTGGATTATGGGAGTTTGCATTCCGATTTCGGTGAAGTCTCAGTTCAAGAAGAAAGTACCTCGTTTTACCATATTTCTTGCTGTCGTTCGGGTAAGACTCTTCAATTGCATCTCAAACTGTGAGCCATGTTCTAGACTTATGATCAGATGGCAGAAGAGGATCCTTTTCCTGTGACTTTCTTAAAATTTGAAAAGAATGAGAGCTGCTTATTTTTAAACATTAAGAATACATACACCAATCCCAGTGGCTACACAGTCTAAGGAGTGAGTGTATGGCTGCTCACCTGCTGAGATTGTGGGTTCGAATCCCACCGAGGAATGGATGTCTGTCTCTTGTGACTGTTGCGTGCTGTCAGGTAGAGGGCTCTGTGTTGGGCTGATTACTCATCCGGTGGAGTCCTACCAAGTGTGGTGTGTCTGAGGGTGATCATGAATCCTCGATAATGAGAGGCCTTGACCCACTAGGACTGTCCAACTTGGTAAAAAAAAAAACTGTGTATGATCTCACAAACTTGTGTGTCTATGATGTGGTTCTATTGGTTCCCTAATGTAAAGCAGTATGTAGAATTTGTTTAAAATAAATTATCTTCTTACAAATGTTATTTATGCCATTAGGGTTACATACATTCCCATGGCAAACCAAGGTTTTTAAAAGTCCTGTAGTTAACAACCACTGGAACTAGATCTACAATGTGCATTCATGATAACATTTGATGTACGAGTTCTCTTTGTGACACAGATTTTCAATGTGACTTTTGTGCTGTGGCACTACTAACTCAACACGGATTAAAGAGATATAAGTTTGATTGATTATTTTACTTGATCAATCATCATAAACTAATTTTTGTTCATTTTGCAGGTTTGTAGTTGTGTATTTAATAAACAAAGTGCATATTGCTGTATATTGTGATATACATGTTGAATAAGTATTTAGTTGAGCAAAAATGTAATTATTTCTGCCAGCAATCCTGTGTCTTTTACAGAGAGCTTGTATCCTTTTTCTGCTGGGGCTGATTTTGAACTCCATGTGGGGTTCAACATTGGAAAATTTGAGGATATTTGGTGTACTTCAAAGGTTTGCCATCGCCTACTTTGTCATCGCAGTTCTCTACATCTACCTGACTAGACGTAGCTACGGAAAACCTGAGGTAAGACTTGAATATAACAAGTGTCTAGTGAACACTGCTTTTATGGAGTGACCGTAAACTTATATCATGAAAGTAGCAATGATCTTAAATATTCTCATTGGTCATCAGACTGGGAAGTTCCTTTTCACATTTTATGCTAGATCTCTCTTCATTTAGCAGGACATCAGCTAGACAAGACATCTGTAACATACTACTGCCACAATACAAGTACAATACCATTTTAGTGTTACACTCTTATTTCTCATGTCTTTAGGGGTATGGTGGCTTGGTGTGGTAAGTGGGGTTCAAAATTTTGAAAATCCTTTTTTATACCTTTGGGTTATTGTGAACCAAGTTTCCAGCTGTCACTCCCGATACCTTCTCAATGTTATTATTCACTTAGAAGATATCATGAAATAATTGTAAGATAATATATGAACCAATTTATACTGCATTCATTACTCATGGCAGCAGAAAATTCATAAGCTAGTGCAGCCATGTCTGGGTAAAGTCCACTTTGGATTGTAAAATTTTTACTGTAATCATTCTCATTGTAATTAATGAAGTGTAGTCATTATTTAAGCAATCAAATGGTGCCTAGTGTCGAGATTTGTTGACAAGCATGAGTGTAATGATTTCACAGTTTTTTTGTATAGTGTTGTATAGTTAAAATTGCAAGATATTACACATCTGGACATCAAGGATTCACAAAATTTGTGTTAGAGGTATGTTTAAATAATCCATTGATCTTTATTAATTCCTAGACCAACTTCAGTTCGCAACTGTGCTTAACTAACACATTTATAACTTAATGTTCAAGTTACTTATTCTTATATTGTTTAATGATTGCTTCTAGTTCAAACGTTCTTGAACCAATGCCATAGACAAGTATTTGTCTTATAAACTAGTCTATTCTGTGGGCACCATGGTTGGTTTCCAGATAAGCACCAGCTCAAGTACAATTACTCAGGAAGAAACCTAGTTATGTATAACGCTGTTGGGAGTTTTTTGAGGAAGACTGAAGAAACCAGATTTATGTTAAACCACCTTTGGGTTTTCCTAGCAACTTCAAAGAAAATATTAATATGATATGTCTCATTTCATGGTATTTAAAAGACACCAGCAATTAACTGATTAACACAACACTTATTAAAATACACAATCAGCTGCATGTTTTGACCATACCTTGTACCTGACTGTGGACGGTAATACACGTATGTAAGTTTCATGTTAGTTGGTTAATTACTGGCGTTGATACCTCAAAAGACATTGGTGAGATTTTCATGATGGAATTTTGTGATGCTCAGTGAGGCACAAAATTGACAAGTATGCAAATCACTGAACAAGTGGGTATATATATGCTTCCTTGTATCATCATTACCACCACCACCACCACAACCATCATCATCATTCTCTCCTTTTGTTCATATGTGGAAAATAAGGTCTTCATACAGCTCTCCAACTTTATTCTGTGCTCTTGTACTTATGTACTTACAGATGTAAGTACAAGGGTAATTTGTGGGAAAATATTTTGTATGAAAACTTGTTTGGAGATAGCTGGTAGACATAAATAAAGGGAATAAAACAGAAATAAAATCAATATTAAGGTTACTATTTTTTAGTAAATGGAACTGTGTTGTTTGGAAATAAGTGATAATGTTTTGGAGGGTAACTGCTGGTTCTTTCTTTCCTGAAGATGGAAACAACATTCCCATATAGCAGACATTCTATGTAGCTTCAAGATGGATGAGAAGGTCCAAATGAATGGCGAATATCTGGAAGTATATGGCCGTGGAAAAGTTCAAAGTAGAAGTAATGTGGTTACATTTATCTGCAGAGACCAGGAAATGCAACCCAAACTTTAATCAGGGCAGTCCTGCTGATAATCAAGCGAGGAATCTCACAAATAGGAAACATTAGAAAAACAATCGTTTGGTGTTGCAGTCTCCTGTCTTGGCAGCAGTGCAAGACATTCTCATTCTGCTCCCTCAGTGGGTTCTGATGGCAGTTATTGTGGTTGCTCATTGTGTCCTCATCTTTTCTTATGATGTTCCTGGCTGCCCGAGGTGAGTGTGTAGGGCTAATTAATTCAAAGTACCCAAATATTTTGTAATCCATTGCTCATGCCTCTGATTTTAGATTGAGATAGTAGATGGGATATTTGTCTGGATATAACTCTATATGCCTTATTTTTGGTCACATCCAAATGGCATCATCTGACCAGCTGGGCGTACTGTTGTGCAGATTGTGTTAATTACTTCTATGGCCATTAGATATCGTTGGTTAAAAGTCGAGACTACTCGAAGACCTGACATTGTACAGTTAATTCAAGTTCTGAGGTACGACGAAGACTTAATTTTGCATGTTTTGAAAGTACATCAACGTATTTTTTGAAGAAAATTGATAATGTGGCACTCATGGGAAAGATAAAATATGAATATGCGATTTTAATTTGGACACCTGCAGGTAGAGATCTATTGCAACCCCTAGATATAGGTGGAACTTTTCATATCATAACTGGGCTTAAAATATGTTGAAAAGTGTCAACTGGATTCCTTTGTTTGAAGGTATGGAATAGTGGTAAACATTTATGAAAATCACTCAGTTATTTTACCAACCACTGCACGTATACAAATTTATAAAATTTACACATTAAAACATTAAAAACGCTCCGACATGTTTCGGTCCTAGGACCGAAACATGTCGGAGCGTTTTTAATGTTTTAATGTGTAAATTTTATGAATGTATATATGAGCAGTGGTTGGTAAAATAATTGAGTGACTTGACAACATGCATGGTATAACAACGAAAATTTATGAAAATGTTCATGTAGTGTAGAAGGTGCAGAATTTCTTTAAAAGTGAAAGGCTTTAAGAATTTATGGTAGTTAGTTTGTTTGTTAGCTAATTATTTAGTTAGAGTCAGGTTGTGTCTTAGGTGATGCTGATAACCAGGGACAAGATGGCTGTTAGAAAATATATAGATGGACTTTGCATGGCTTTAATGTGAGCAACTTCAGAAAAATTGAGGATTTGTAATTAAGACTTATCACTTATTTTAATAAAGCAAATTGAATGACAGTTGTGGTAAATTCAAATTCAAGTAAATGTACAAATTGAATTGAAGTTTAAAGCTGAAATGTGTAGTAAATTGAATTCATTTGCGCAATTTACATCTAAATTAGACTAAACACCAAAAAGCACGAAAACTGTAGTAGTAAGACGGCTCTAAGAACATTGCAGTGATATCCTACGGACCTTCACTACGGAGACCTGGGTTCCATCCCCATTTTCTCCTACTAGCGAACTTCCATTTCCGCGTCTCAGTATTATTCCACTCACATTTCGTACAGTTCTTTCATTGACCATTTGTCGACCCTGCACATCGTAAAAGTTGATGCCGTTGTTATGAGGACTCCGCCCTCCACTTAGGACCTAGCGTAAGGGACCCTGACGCTACTCCGCTCCTGTTTGCAGGGGATACCTGGGCCCGGGCGGCATTCAAGACGACGGAAAGTTCCGGGACTGCATTGGCGGTGCCACAGGCTATTTGGACCGCTTGATGCTCGGAGAGGAGCACATTTACAGGTACCCAACTGCGACGGCCATCTACCGCTCCGGTCCGTTCGATCCGGAGGGAATTGTGGGTAAGATGTCAGTGGTTGAGTAGGTTTGTGAACCTGCGGGCACGGAGAGGAGCCCCATGAATATTGGGGGTGGCCGTACTCAGTGTTTCCCCCTCTCTGCTCCAGTCCACTTCAGACCAAATCGCCTATCGCCAGCGAAATTTATCACTAGACGACTGAGAGGAACGTGGAAGGGATCAATCCATGGGACTTCTTTGTGTGAGCGCAGTACAGTCACTACACACGTAACATCACTCTTCTGTCTGCGCACAACCGTTAACTTCGTCCTGTGACTTCTTAGGCGTGTTCGTAGAATTGCAAAGAGCGACCATTAGCTTCGCCACACCGGAGTTGTCCATATTTTGACGTAGTGGTGGGGCTTGCGAGGTCCTATGAGGCTCAGAGCTATGCTGGCGGTAGCTTAGCTTCTGATATGGTCTTCCATGACAGACGGGTAGAAGGTGATAGGCGAGACAAAAAGGGACACCCTGGCCCTCCATGTTGGAGGTCAGTAATGGGTAGGAACTCTCAAGCGAGACAGTCCTATCCCAGGGACTAGCGACCCTGCCGAAGTGAGATACAGGTCTTCCTGGCCCGGGAAATAGTACCTAGTAAAGGTCCCATCCCTAGGGTTACAGGGGGACTAGATAGGAGTCCAAAGCCGTGGTGAAGGCAACTTATCTAGGGGAGCAAACCTGATACAAACCCTGGTCCTCCAGGTTGGGGGTTTTGCACGAGGCCAGCCACCTCTCCGAGGAAAAAATTATACTAAAAAATCTCAACAGAGGATTTCCGGACTAATTAACGGACGTAGACAAAGACGAGTAAAACGAAACAACGAGAATAAAATAACAATCGGAACGTGGAATGTAAGGACTTTGTCAGACTAGGGTAAAATGGCAGAGTTAGCAGAACAGATAAGTAAAACACAATTTTAGGTATTAGCAATACAAGAAATAAGATGGAGTGGAATCGGTTTAATAAAAAAACAGAACTACTCATTGTATTATAGTGGACATAGCAGCAAAACAGGACAAGCTGGCACTGGATTTATACTCCTGAAGAAAATGCAAAATTATGTCATAGGGTTTGAACCACATTATGAAAGAATATGTAAAGTAAGATTAAAAGGTAAATATAACAATATTATGTTAATTAATGTGAATGCTGCAACAGAGGACCATACAGAAGAAATTAAAGAACAGTTCTATGATAATCTACAATATCTGTTAGACAAAACACCTAAAAATGATATAATAATAATTTTAGGTGATGTAAATGTTCAACTTGGAAAAGAGAGATTATACAGTGAAGTAACTGGTCAACAAACCTTACATGAAGAAACAAACAGAAATGTTGAATTGTTATGTGAATTTGCATGTGCAAATAATATGGTAGTTATTGGGCACTAATTTCCAACATAAAAGTATACATAAAATAACATGGCTGTCACCAGATCAAAATACAGTTAGTCAAATTGATCACAAGATAATAAATGCAAAAAAAGGGGGTAATAGAAGATGTAAAAACTATGAAAGGCCCCAGTACTGATTCAGACAATTTCCTAGTCAAAGTAATAATTAAACAAAAATTAAGTGTAATATATAAGAAAAAATCAAAACCAGCTGTGAACTGGAATAAGATAAACTTACAAAACCCATCAAAACTTAAAGAATATAGATCATTATTACATACTAAGTGCCTAAACAAGAAATAAATGGTGAATGGGAACAGATAAAGACCGCAATAGTCGACGCAGCAAGAGATGTAACACAAACACAAGGTGCGCCCCAAGGAATGAATGGTGGGATGAAGAATGCAAGAAAATCATTCAAGAAAGAAATGAAGCAAAGAAAAAATGGTTACAACTGAAGACAAGAATAAGTTTGAACACAAACATTAATAAAAGAAATCAAGCAAATAAAATTTGCACACAAAAGAAGAAAAAATGGCTCAGCAATAAAATAACCCAAATAGAAGAAAACCACAGAAGGAACCAAATTATGAAATTTTTTGAGGGAATACGGAACTATAAACAACAAGTAACACTTCCAGTAATAAGCAAAGATGCAGAAGATAATGTTATATCAGAACCAGACCTAATTCTAGAAAGATGGAAAGGCTATTTCTGTAAGATTCTTAAAATATCACAAGCTATAGATACACAAACCATAATAAGAATACATACAAATAATCAGCCACAAATCCCACTACCATCATACAACGAAATTTGTGTTATAATCAATAATTTAAAACTGAACAAGGCAGCTGGTTCTGATAATATCCCTCCAGAATTGCTTAAACATGGAGGTAGAACTCTAAAACAAAAACTACAAACAAAAACTACAAACTCCATGGCCTTAGTCCGCACGCGAACTATACCGACAGAGCGGCCGCCGCCGGTCGGCGAAGTTAGTGCCAACTTTTGCGGATAGAGGGGTGTCACGTGGTCATCGCAACGGGTCCCCACAGCCGTTA
>Ga0123354_10015985_pt1 | contig 11757 bp, 6 predicted proteins | sample TergutLab28metaG_2_FD_97872 | JGI IMG/M metagenome (GOLD analysis project Ga0123354, IMG submission 97872) | Labiotermes labralis P4 segment gut microbial communities from Petit-Saut dam, French Guiana - Lab288 P4 | ecosystem: Host-associated > Arthropoda: Insects > Digestive system > Gut ... | reverse complement strand
CTCCTCAATTGACCTCACGAGGCTCACGAGGCTCACGAGGCTGAGTGGACCCCGTTCCAGACCCACTACTACTCAGAAAATCTGGTAGCGCCGGGGATCGAACCCGGGACCTCTCTATCTGTAACCAGAAACTCTGACCACTAGACCACAGAGGCGGTCGGTGGCAGGATTAAGTCAATGAAAAATTCCATTGACACCATTGGGAACCACAGTGCCTCAACCAACTGCGCCACTGCATGCCCCAAGTGTGAATACTACAGTTATTAATATAACAGTGCTTATTAATAAGAACATATGATCTGTATCCAAAAGTACGTCAACTCACCTTCAACATATCAACCTGCGTATCATCTGACTGGGTGAGAATGGAATTCATTGCATGCAACAGCTGTGAAGGCAGCCACAGGGAATCATCTTCTGGCTCAAAGTTGGACTGGAAACGGTCATCTCGAACAAGTTTCTACAACGTAGCACAATAGGACCAGATGTCAACATGACAATGATTAGAAAGTTAAAAAATCAGAAATCTCAAAGAAAATTTTCTCTGTGTTTTTTGAGCTTTTCAAAGTTTTGCTGATGAAGATTACAATGTTCTGAGACACCACTCCATGTCAGGTAGTGATTTGTTACCGGCATTTCAAAGGAGTGGAATGCCTCTGTCTTCAAGACTGTCCACTCTGCTTGGGCAACCCTTAAGATGGAGGCAGCAATCTCCTCCAAAATGTCAGTAACAAATTACTAATCAACAGAAATTAATATCTCAGAAATCCATAATATTCAAAAAATTCTCTCTGTGACACTTTGAACACCACAAATCCCAGATGAAACTGCACTGCACTTCTAAACTGATTAGCTACAATCTGTCTGAATTATGGTATAGATTACAGAAAATCTATGCCTTTGCCTATGGCTCAGCAATGAAATCATATAAACAAGGCATTCTGAGCACAACTCGAAGCCAGGACGCAATTTTTTTTTTATTTAAATTACCAACTAAATGCACTTATAGTGCATGATATTACAGTCATCACTTTAATCCAACATGTTTTGGCATTGCAATGCCATCTTCAGACAGTACATGCCAATCTTAAAACCAATTAAAGTAAAGTGGATACATTTATAAATTTCATAACCTTCAGTATATTCTGCTAGTAATATCAGTTAGTATGTGGATAAAATAAGTGAAATTTTTAATATACTGCAGACATTATGTATAAATTATATTAGACCACGTTTAAGTAAACAATACCTTTAAAATATATAAAATGTAATTCAAGAAAAAGCTCTGAATTGTTGCAGTGTATATTCAAACATCTATGGCAGTCCTTGATCCAGTGTGGACCGTGTTCCCCTGTGACAAGTGTGTAGGGTGTAAAGAATCACTCAGTCATAATGAAACATGTTGGAGTAAAGTGGCGACTGTATCATCACATACCGTAAGTGCATTAGTTGGTACATTTGATAAAAATACTGATTCAAAATGCATGGAGTAAATAATTTTAAATATAATAAATTTTATCGAATCTAGAAGCCTGCTAAAGAATTTAGTATGCCAGACTTTTACTTTCTGTGGATCCATGTTGTAACAACTAGACACACAAAACTTCCACTCTTGGTATTGCTCATTCTGGGTGTGCATCTAATAAATCACAAGATATTTATATACAATGAGGATATTCTTCAGTAATGATACTGCTTTTTGGAATTCTTTTACAAAAAAAAAAACTAACTAACAACACAAACAATCAAAATAAAAAACAAAAATCCCTGAAAATGCATTGGAATAAAAAGTCTCATATTAAAACTCTTATTCCACATTAAAATACAAACATACTTAACCCCAAAAGTGCCAAAGACCACCTACTCCTCCCTCTAACGATCGCATTGCCTTCTGCACCAGTGGCATACCGAGGGTACCACGCGTCCTAGCATAGCAACATTCTACAGTATTACTGAGTAGAAATCATGTAGGGCACATCCAACAGAAACATATAAAAACTGCAGCTGCTTACATGGAGGCCAGAGAGGCCAAATGCCACAAACTTGCTTCGTTTTGTCTCCAATGACAGCTGTAAGGCATGCAGACATTTTGCTCTCAGTTCATGTGCAGGGTCACGTAACAGACCTTGCTGGGCCTCTAGGAAGTCTAGAAACAGAAAACAATTCCAGCATATGGCACCAGTCAGTTACCAAAATAAAACTAACGTTTCAGATGTGATGTTCTCACAGCAATGTGTGATAAGATTACACATTTCCAGGACAAGACAACACATATTACGGTAAGGTAAAGTGATCCCGTTACAGACCCGGTGTGGCCCAGAGGGTGGGTAGAGGTATAGCTCTGCTCTTCCATGACCGTGGCACTAGAAGGGAGTGAGTGGTCAGCAGCATGGCCCGGCCACACTTTACCCCCGGGAAAGACCCGGTACCCATTTTACAGGAGGCTGGTTGGGCCATATTATGGTAAGAAGGTACCCAAATTATGAAGAATGCTACCTCCAACATTTTTCTTGTGAAAAATTAGCAGTACATCCCTCCAAAATTTTGGCACCCACACAGAATACAGCTTTCACCACCCTCCTGAGTAGCACAGCTGTCATGACACATCTCAGCGGATTCAGGTTCTCTATTCAATAAAATCACCATGCTTGGGGAGATCAAAAGTTACACCCTGTATTAGTAACACTTCCATTTTTCTTGGTTTGTTTTATGTTAGTAGGTCAACTACTTAAGTGACACTGCATCAGATGTGAAGTGACAGGAATATTATAAATGACAAATGCAGGAAAGTCTGGGATGCAACAGTCATGGCCTGTGGACAAAGTAGCATTGGAACAAGTTCTTCTCTGAGTACTTCAGTTTTTCTTTCCTCAGTACCACTCTATCAATGCTCCACACTCATATGTCTATCAGCAATGCCACATTAATCTTAGCGATTGACAATGCAGTTAAATAACACAACCAAGAAAACACTTTCTTCAAGGGGAAAAACTAATCACTGACCATGTCAGTGAACATAACCATTCTACTGGACAATATCTTAACTCGTGAACGGTCAAAAACAAAGGAGTAACACTATCCGATGCAATGAGACAACTGGAATCAAAAATTAATAGCCACATCCACAAAAATTTCTTGAGAAGTATAACATTATATTAAACATAATGGTTATTGTAGCAATACATGGTTAGATGCAAATCTGATAACAAATAATATAACACTGTCCCCTGTTCTAAGTTCCAAACAAATTACAAAGAAAGAGGGAACATCTGTCACACTAGTACGAAACTTTCGAATTCCAGAAGAACTGTCAGTTCCTTTTTGGTTCCACTTAATATTTTAAAACTTAAAGCATGAGTTTCTATTAATCCAAATAAATTACCCATAATTTTGTCTTACGTTGCTAGGGGAGTTAACATGATTTTCCCTAACTTGAAAGACTTGGTGGAGTTTAGGATAAAACATAACAGTTCTGGCTGAACGTGAGAACTGTTCTATGGTTTGTCACATAAATCTCACTTCCCTTGGGAACTCCAATACTTAGTTCTTCATAAGGCAAGAAATTCCAAATTTCTGATCTTTAATATGATCACAAAACACGTGCAATACAAATATTAGTGATGTAAACAAAACTGAAACTGCCCCAATATGCTAAAATATCGTTAACACCACTAGTACATAGGTGTGGTAATGTGTCAGCATATAAACTCAATTAAAGTGTTATACTAACCAACAAACACAACCGTGCACACTTAATATACTGGTCCAATCATTAGTTTGGTTTATGTGTTCCTATACTTAATAACGATATAAGCCTGACTAGCTAATACAATCTTAGGTGACCAATATATCAGATCTGCAAAGTTGCGTTCATGGTTAACACAATACCTCAACTATAAGCAATACGCTACGGGACATATGATTTTACATTTCCATATTTTGCAATGTGATGATCGTACTACAAACAGCATCAGTAGGAGGAAGAGGCGGCGGAGAAATGTAAATAGTATGTACATAATACATAATTTCTGTTCCTATTGCATGCACTTGTAATCAACCAGATAGTTTCCATCTGGAATGGTAATACAACATACCATGAGCCTCCTGCGCCGACTTTCGCAAAAGTGACAGCTTAGTACCGGAAGCTTCCTTCACGATTTGTAAAAGGAGATCCTCCATTTTATTTCCAGAACATGTCTCTTCACACACCGGACACTATATTAGAAGAAAATCTTGTATCTGACAGGTGTCAATAACCATCACGACAATCACGACTAAGTGCTGACTACTATCTCTGACACTCATTGCAACCAATCCCTGAGTTACCGCCAAGTTCATACTGAGAGGTATTCCGTCCAGCTATTAGCATACTAAAGGATTCTTATGCACGTTCATTCAAAATAAGTGAATTTCATAAATTCCGAACGCCATGGGAATCAATAATAACTTATTCTGATCAAATACTCGTCTTCGTTTCAGATATGTTCTGTTTACAGGCATGTAATATCCCTTTGCTATTTACATATCGCCAAACAGATGGCAGCACATCACTATCCGTTAGTAGTTACTACTCACGTACAGGTGGCAGCAAAATGAAATCATACCTACTACTGCCATCTGGGCGGTGATTGAAAACATCCTGCTATCCAGGAAGCTGCTTGTCAGTATCACACTCCCGCGCTTAATTTCGTAACAATTAATCTGGCAAGTCATCTATAAACACTGGGTAGAATACATAAAGTCGTGTATAAAAATCATATGCGTACTCCGTGCGCGCAATTTGAACCTGCGATCCCAGCGTTCACGGGATTTGTAGTTACAATCACAGTGCTATGGAAATTACTTTTTAGAAAACAGCTTGCGCCTAGTAAAGAAATTCTGCAATGGGCTTACGCAGTTACACTGCTCTGGACTTCATTAGTTACCTTCACAAGTAATAACAAAATTAAAACTAACTACCCCATGCTAATACTTCAGCAAAAATTAAGTTATCCACTACCATGATTTATTCATACTCAGAACTACCTCGCCATTTATTTATGTTAGCTACATAAACAATATCTAAGAAAACACAAACTTAGTCACAAAGTAAAGATGTTTTCATCATAATGCAGAAAATTCGCAAAATTCAAATTTCACTCATTTACACGCAAATATTTCTGCCTTCTTCCCTCCCCCATCACACCACCCCCTCAACCCCCTGTCAACCCACATGAAGGATTTTAGGATGTGGAAATATGAAACAGGGCAAATTATTTCACCGGTTCCAATATAATTAAATTATTATTTGTATTACTTTGTATCACAGAAAAGCTTGCAATACAAAATCTGCTCTCCAGTGTTGGTTCTATAATTTGCTTCAAAGATTATTCATAAATAAAAGTTTCATATATTTATCACAGGTACAAGTCGATATCACATGAACAGCTTTGATTGCTGTAAAAGGCAAAAAAAGAAACATCTATGGACATTTCATATTCATAATTACGAAGATTATAACATTTTTCCACTGACATGTCATCCTACTGCACAACAGTGTAATTAAAGCTATACAAGGATATTAATTATAAGGCACTGAAGTATTATTAAATGGTCAAGATTAAAACCATTGCATAGTTCTGAACAAACTTGGAACTGAGATCAATATAAAAAATCAACAGTGATTTTCTTTTGAATAAAAAATTATGTCTGAAACACTTTGTTTACAACGTGCTCAACAATAAACATCACACATTCTGAAAACATTTCAAACTTAACTGAAGTGTGCCTTCTGCGTATTTGACACCGTAATCTGGCAGGAAAATACCATCATTTAAGAGGAATATACTGCCCCCATCTACCATGAAGATGGGGGCAGTAAGTCTCTCCGAAACGGTGGTATCCCAAGTAACAGACAACACAAGAGTTACAATCCAGAAGGCCATACTACAAAATTTTACCATATGCTAACCGCAATAATCAGTTCTAAATGTACCACCATCAAACGCCTAGGTTAAGAATGTGTGGTGTTATACCTCCACTCCCACACACGTCTCCATGACGTACTCCTTAAATAAACATACTTTATCTTTATAAATATGTTCACAAGTTTACTACTGAATCAGTCCAGTAATGAATAGTGTGTCCATTTGAGCAATATTTAGATATATCAATAACATTTCAGACTTGAAAAAAGAAAGCTCTTTTAAATGCATACAACTCAAAACAAACTGTCACATTCTTAGTCATTCATATGCAATATTTTAATTTCCAACCCATGATAAATCAATTGAACTCAGTGCATGTGTGCTCGTTACAAGTACGAAAGACAGCATAGTGAGACGTCCATGTTTGTAGGACTAACATAAACCACTTCATCAACAGCAAGTTTCTAACATGTAATCCATTATGAAAAATAATCCCTACCAAGCTATATTGAATTCACAGACCAAATCCTATCAGATGTGTCTAGCCATTATAATTTACTGTTCATGAAATACAAGCACATTGTCAAAGATGAAGCTTGGATTGCTTGTGAAAATATCTGACACTACGCTACATGAAAAGTTAAATAACCGAACTCAGTATTTATGTATGTGGATGGAGGAGGTGGTCTATGAATTAACTGCTGCAACAAAATAAAATCAACTCTGTCCATACATGTATGCCTACGACAACTGCTGCACTCTGGCGCCTTCCACCGGAACTAGGTGAAAAAAACCGAATTACCACGGTCTCCAGATTGGTTCAGTGTACTCATTCTTTACTGTGACATCTGCGAGTTTCAGAAGCCCACCTCCGCATTCAGGATTGTTGTTGCCGGTCGTTGGGGAGGTTGAATTCCTTCCGCAGCCGGCAGATGACGTAGACGACGCAGGTGTTAGTGGCATGACGTAATACGAGGCAGTTGTGATAACGGAAACAGGGGCTGCCACTATGCTTCCCTCACTGGACGTACTCAGGGGAGGCAGCGGCGATCCTGGGGGTGTGTTGTAACCAGCAGTGGGGTGCGACGGCAATCCCACTTGAACTGACAAGGGCGACATCTTGTCCATGTCGTTGAGGCGATGTGCAAGGTGGGTCATTAGCTTCGTGCCGAGTTTGACGTCCACCCCAGGCGTAGCTGCTAGACATCGGGACACCTCGGTAGCACAGTGGGTGAAGCCAGCACGGAAACGGTCGGCGTCTGTCACTGGGTTCGCGGATAGACGCTGTTGCCGGCGCAGTTTGTGAAGGTGACGTACAGTCAATTCCAGGATGTCAGCCTTCTCCAGTTTGCTGACGTTTTCACCTTCGGCCTGTAGTGCTGACACCATCAGGTCTTTGAGTTCGTCCAGGCATTTGTTTATTCTGGCGCGACGTTTGCGTTCCAGCATCGGCTTCATAACCTGCGCAGTAGAACAAACACTATAGAAATTCACAAGGTACGAAGAAATGCTATGTGCTGAACCTACGTTTACAGGGTTCACAGAACATGACAGGTCACATGTCGCACTTAAGTGTAAGGTCCTAACAAAATGATAAAGCACACAAATAAAACTCTAAGCTGTATCACTGGATAATAAACAAGAACGTTAAATCGTAAGAAAAAGGAACGTAAACCAAAAACAAATTCGATTCCACAGATCCGAAAGGTTGTAAAAAAATGTAAACAGAATACAACTACATGGGGGTTACTAAATCAAAATCATACCGCGCACCCACCACGTAAATGCCTGAAAATAAGACGAACGTTATAACCAAAATGTTTAAGTTCAAACATGTGCGTAAATTAAAACCGAAACAATTACTTTAAACAAAAAGGTTCTTAGTAATATGAGAAGCTGGAAATTAAACAAAGGGTTGCAATAAAATTTTGCCGTATAATATACATCGAACAACAAAAACCTTCCGAGCACTCGTGCTTGTAACAGAAGCTTTTCAAACAAAACACTACAATGAATAGTAATGATAAACGGTCATATAAAAACGAACATAATTTCTCTTGCAATAATTCTGAGGGACGTACTAATGCAATACAAATTGGAAGAATAAATACAAAACACGCGCTCACCTTTCTGTATTGGTGTGTTCTGGAGAGAGGTTGCAGATGCTCCATGTCAACAGACGTCATGATGGTATCGTGTAGCATAATAATGACAAAAGTAGATCACACGTCAACAGAGAATACTGTCTGTATAATATTTAACACACTACACCACACAGCTGTTTAGCTACTGACTATGAAACTTCGAACGAAATCGGCAAGTTTCTGGAACACGACACCAGCACCTTCACTATAGTGGCGTTAGACGCGAGCACTCCGACAGCTTAACGTAGAATAGTCGCGATGAGAGGATACGCTGCCAGTTATATAGACAAGCCAGGTGTGTGCCTGGCCCGTGGCCCACTGCGATCGTGGGAAAGTGAACGAGGACCACGTTCCCACACATACACACACACTCCACTACATACACACCGCCACCTGTGCCAGTAAGACGAGTGGGGGGAGGTGGGGGGGGGCGGTTGGCGCTGCTTCGTGCCGCAGCTGTCTCCATGCCACGCGCGCTCCCCATTGGACGACTGGCCGTGAGTTGGGGGGAAGCCTCCTGCATCATCATCTTCATCGGATAATTGAGGTAAAAGGGGAAACACAACCATGACGAACATTTATCGACTTATCGTCCTGGAACTTGAGGGGGCGGGGGGGGGGTTGTAGTGGCAGTGAACGGGAAGGCCGAATGCCTACGTACTGCTGATTGCTGATTTACAAAATGCTGCTAGAGTCAAAGAGTCGTACAAGATGTGTTTTTTATGCCCAGATGTGAAAGAAATTAGACCACCCGGGTGACAGGTTTTTGCGCATGTAGTGTTAAGTGAACTGACAAATATAATTGCCTCTAATCGCTCGAAGCGCGTCTGCAAAATTGCGAAAATCGATTATTAACTTCGTCATGTCGGTCCCTCTATCAATCTTCCCGTCCGCATGGAACAACTGGGCTCCCACAGGATGGATTTTCACAATATTTGATTAGTTTGAAAATCTGTCGAGAAAATTCAAGTTTCGCTAAACTCGGGCAAGAATAACGGGTACTTTACATGAAGAACAATATACATTTTTAGTCAAGTCTCTCCCAGTTCTTCTTAGAATGAGAAATGTTTCAGACAATGTTGTCAGAGAAAATCAAAACACACATTTTATGTTCAATTTGTTTTTCGAAAATCGTGCTATTTATGAGATAATCTGGAAAAATACTGTACAGCTGGACACAAATGACAATTGGCGCATGCGCACTGCATGCTGGATACCTACGGCTACAAACACACGCACAGAATATTTCATACTTATTATTTCCTACTAATTTTTGAAAGGAAAATATTCAGAAGAATATACGGTCTTAACTATGAAAACGGGGAATGGAAAAGTCGGACGAATCGAGAACTAGAAGAGATGAGCAAAGGAGAAAATACAGTAAAACGGATAAAAGGGCAAAGGATAGGCTAGTTCGGTCACCTAGAGAGAACGGAGGAGGACAGGATGCCCAAAAAGATCTTCACTCAAGAACTGGAAGGGACGAGAAGAAGGGAAAGACGCAGGAAAAGATGGAAAGATGAAGTAGAAAGAGATCTTCAAGTGCTGGGAGTGAGAAGATGGAGAGAGTTGGTGGCAGACAGGAAAAAATGGAAGGACATTGTTCGACAGGCCAAAGCCCACAGCGGGCTGTAGTACCAATGGAAGAAGATGAAGAAGAAGAAGAAGATTTTCTGCTGCAACAACGGCTGTACGAAAGCGAGTCAAAGTACCTTGGCTGTCTTGTAGTGCCATAATATACGTAAAGGATTATACATGTCACGAAATGTCTCATTAATTATGCCACAGGGACAGACAGACTGGACTGACGTCTGACCTAAGGCTTTCACCTGAAGAATGGTGGGGTTATAAATAGGAAAAGGCCCAGTACAACCCTGTGTGCTGACAAGAGCCATACTGATACTGTGCTGAAACTTTAAAGTCTCAACTTCCTGTAATCGGTATTTAAAGGTTCAAGTTCGAACCTCTCGGTCTGCACTGTAATCAACATTACATGATAAACTGTCAACCTGAAAGGGCAGATACTAACTCTGTCAAACGGGACTACCACATTAAAATCCCTGTCCTTCACTTGCACCAGAAGAACAAAGCAGACAAGAAATGTAAAGTCATTTCAATTTAGTGATCAAAATAAAAGGCAATTCGGCAAATGATGGCGATTTTTGTAGTTCATAATTTCTGTTAGACGGGGTCATTGTGATTGTTTGCCCCGGAGCGCCAAAAACCTAGACAAGCCACTGATCCTATAGATACCTAGTTCCATTCTATAAGGACCGCAGTCACGTATTCAAAGTGTCCGGCTGATGTGTGAAGTACATAGGCCAGGGGTGCAAAAAAATTTTGGAGTCACCTTAAAAGTCTAGACGTCAGAAGGGTGACAGAAGCATATTTTGTACAGTGGAGCGCCACCATACAAAATTTATTGGCCCGGGGAACCTGAAGCCAGGGATTTGTGCGCACCCGGCCTAGGTAAGCTGTAAAATATGTTTCTGACATTTAGCGATAACACACACACACACACACACACAAAATATCAGTAAGGTATTAAAACCCGTTTTATAAGAAAAATACATTCCATTTCTATTACAGAGGCCAATTATTACTTGTTATTTACTGCAACAATTCGTTCCCTCCCCCTCAACGCGACCAAGAATTTCAAAATTCTTAAGCCTGACGACCCACAGTTTTCCAATGAAAGGTAAATTAAAAACAAATGTTAAGTACAAAGTACTGTTTTTATTAATTACTGCGTAAACATAAATACATTAATAAGCACAGAAATAAACTGAAGCAGTTAATTCTATGCACGTTCGCACAATTGCAAATAGCGACTATTAGCTTCGTCGTGCCTGCCCGTCCCTCCCTATATCCGTCGTTCCTCATGAAACAGCTGAACTCCCACTGGACGGATTGTCATGAAATTTCATATACGAGGATTATTCGAAAATCTGTCTATAAAACCCAAGTTTCATTAAAATCTGACAATAATAACGGGTACTTCACACGAATACCTATGTACATTTACGATAATATATCGCTGAATTCTTCTTAGAATGAGAAATGTTAAAGACAAAATTTGTAGAGAAAATCAAAATCCGCACTTCATATTCAATAACTGTTTCCGAAAGTCATACCTTTTATGAGGTAACTTGGAAAAATATCGCAGAACCAGACAGGCCATAGATGACAATATAATACGAAGCATGCGCCTTTGCATGCTGGATAAATAAAGCTCGAAACACAAACTCAGAATATACAGAATGGGCCACGAAAAAATAGCCTGCCTTCTCTTTTGCACGTGTCTTTATGTGCGTCATCCCCGTTGTGTGATATACAATTAGTATGGCAATATATGTGCGTGGCACTTACCGTCAAACAAACTATTTTATTGGTTAATTATTGTAAGGTTTAGAACAACATGTTTCGGCCCTATTCCTGGGCCATCATCAGGTTGTATCACGACCTAGAGTAGGCTATACTACATAATGCTTATTGGTAATGGGTGTTTTGGAGAGTTACAACAACATGTTTCGGCCCTATTCCTGTTACAACAACATGTTTCGGCCCTATTCCTGTTACAACAACATGTAGTATAGCCTACTCTAGGTCGTGATACAACCTGATGATGGCCCAGGAATAGGGCCGAAACATGTTGTTGTAAACCTTACAATAATTAACCAATAAAATAGTTGTGTTTGACGGTAAGT
>Ga0123354_10015984_pt1 | contig 11757 bp, 6 predicted proteins | sample TergutLab28metaG_2_FD_97872 | JGI IMG/M metagenome (GOLD analysis project Ga0123354, IMG submission 97872) | Labiotermes labralis P4 segment gut microbial communities from Petit-Saut dam, French Guiana - Lab288 P4 | ecosystem: Host-associated > Arthropoda: Insects > Digestive system > Gut ... | reverse complement strand
TACTCGCTAGCTCCTGAAGATGGACGTATTAACGTCTGAAACATGTTGAGCAATATATAATAAAGCAAGTGTCATCTAGTTGGTCAACCTTTATTCACAATCAAGATGATGCACGGTCCAATAGGCATAAGAGTCAATTGTATATTTATCTTATGGAATATAAATTTTAGTTTTCCCAGTAAAACTTTGCACGTGCGCTCTTTCTGCCCCTTCTAATATGCCTCTGCTTTAAATACAATTATTATTTTTTGTAGTTTGTTTGTAATAAATAAATTCCTAAACTATTAATTGGTGCTTTATGTTTTCCGGATATGAGGCATATGTTTTTAGTTTTTCCACATCTCTTTTTCATCAAGAGTTTGATGCGTTTAGGACCCAAGGCACTTTCAGTTGATTTACGTGCTCTTAACGATAACTCAGAAGATGGAGAGAGTTAAAATATGTACGTTTCGTCTCAACAACACACACCGTACTCACAAATCTTACCACTCGTGTTTTGTTATTGTCTTCATAAACTTGAAAGACATTAAAGACAATTGCACGAACATAAATTTTTCCAGCAGCACTTCATAGACATTCTAGGTCAAAATGGTAACAGCATTAAGCAACATACATCAAATACATGTATTGCGGTTAGTATCAGAAAGGGGCTGTCACCTCTGCCACGCGACTTCTCTCATCTATCTGATAGCGACGCTCAGCGTCATCTGATTGTGTCCCGCCGAAGAGGGCGTCGCGGTGGCGGATTAGGGAGGAGAAATGTTCTGTCTCCCCTCCCCTCACCAAACACACTCACACATATAAAGGACGCCAAGCGCGTGCGTAGTTTTACTCTGGCGTCGTTACGAAAGAAAGGAAGTGAGTGGGGGAAAGGAACAATTGCCCTTCGTTTCTGCATATCCGGTGACGATTGCAACTACCGTTCTTGGATACAGGCCTAATGACACAATTGATTGTGGTCTGTTGAGTAGACAGTAGTCTGACACACGTGGGGACCACTACACGTTGCAGAATCTGAAGGAATGTTTTCTGATCTACGTATGAACAAACAGCACAATCTGCTAAGACTAAATTATTGTGTGTGGACTAGATACGGTGGCAATAAAGTACAGAGTTTGATGTCGCTAGAGCTTCAGAAGCTTTGTTGTTTCGATTTACTCTGGTCGCTGGTATACAGGTTGGATAACCGAGGAACCGTGGTTCGATTCCAGGCAAGGACGGAAGATTTTTTTTTCCTCCTAAGCGCCCTGACAAACACTGTGCCCCACCCGGCCTCTCATTCAGTGGCTGTGTGTGTGTGTATGTGCGTGCGTGAGAGAGAGAGGGGGGATAAAGTGGCTGGGACGGGATTCTGACTAGTCCTCTCCACCCAGCGTCAATTTTAAGGGATGGCGGATGTGCGAGTCCATTCCCCATACGCATTCACTGTACGATACTTGCCTGAGCACAGTGACATTTTAACCTTGACTCAGAACAATGAAATATCACGGGATTTTGGGTGGAAATATTTGTGTCTACCCCTTAACGTGTTCAAAATATATTTCTTCAATGGGCAATTATCTGCACCCAATTCGTGAACCTGACCTCGCCAGTGTCTGCGTGATTTTCTCTCCCGGAGAACAAGCGTTGCCACTGGGCAGAACTGTAGCATTATTTAGGACTAGCACTGACGACGAACTTTCGCACGCAGTGGGGCGTGATTTCGAGTACCACGTGGTGTATGTGCAGGTAGTATTTACCTCTTTTATGGGTTTATTGTTTCCTCTGCAAGTAAAAGTCGTGAAGCTGTTTTATTCCGTGGCCAGGGCATATTGTTGTTCGTGAGGTTTCGTAGATCGAAAAATGAGGTAACCCAGTTCATAGAGACTGAAGAAGGATATCTGTCTATTATAGTAACAATTAACGAAATTTTACCGCAAAGCACTTAAAAATTAACACCTTTTTCCGGTATGTAAAGCAGGTTCATCAGCTAATGTCATTAAACAAAGCTTCAATCATCGGTGTCAGGTAACCCCGTGTCTTATTTCCTTAACATTCCTTGTTCTGTCTTCGCGTAGCCTCTATGTCTGTTTCCATTTGGCTTATTTCAAGTTATTCTGGATTATTATTATTATTATTATAAACGTACGTGTATAGAAGAGTTACCGCCCTGCTCTGTAGACCTAATATCAGCTGTCAAGAGTTGAATCTGTATTACGACACATGTTCCCAAATTCTATCTAGGAGCTTCCTCAAAATACTGAACACAAGAAGGCAGACAATGGACCCTCAGGTATCAGGTCCCACCGTATGAAGCTTAGTCGCCCTGGTTAACTGGCGCCCGATATTTGAGGAACCACTCTGTCGTACTGGCTACTTCCAAATTCAACTGAAAATTATATTTCCTCGCTTTTTGTCACAGAAAGGAAATGCAAAAACTAATAGAGATATTTTCAAATGAGAATGTAGTAGAGGTAAAGAAATAAAAATGTAAGGTAAAGTGATCCCGTTACAGGCCCGGTGTGGCCCAGAGGGTGGGTAGAGGTATAGCTCTACTCTTCTATGACCGCGGCACTAGAAGGGGGTGAGTGGTCAGCAGTACGCCTCGGTCGCTCTTTACCCCCGGGAAAGACCCGGTACCAATTTTACAGGAGACTGGGTGGGCCTCAGGGTCGGTCTGGACGGACGGAAAATCTCGTCTCAACCGAGATTCGATCCCGGACCGTCCAGCCCGTAGTCAGCCGCTATACCGACTGAGCTATCCAACCCGTAGAAGTAAAGAAATGATAAATCGAAAACAACAGGACAGCAGTTTTAATTACATAAATATTTTCTTTAACATATAAAGTAAATAATATCTTACATGAGTTTAGGTTAAGATATTTATTAACTTATTAATTAATGCTAATGTTTTAATTAATTCCTGCAGTGTGGACAACACTGGGTATGTTCTAGAGACAGTGCAGTATTTATGAAATATACATTTGCAGTTTCGGAGGTCATTTTTGACAGTACTTGGAGTGTTTGGCTTTGTTTCGTATCAGCACCCTACTGTCGTGTTGGGGTTCGCAAAGAGATGAGCTGCGAAAGATGGAATAGGGAAAGTGATGTACGGGAGAGGGGGAGAAGAGAAGGGGAACATACCACTGGAGGAGGATGCTGAGCACACACACACACGCGTAACAAACTACCACACTCCGGTACAACAAATCTTTCGTTGCAGCACGTGGTGGAATAGAACTGTTGTATCGGACTGACAAGAGGACACAAGCTTTCTCCCCTTGGGCCCAGTTTTCCGTGTGAGTGTGTCATTTGTGTCATGAAGAGTGGTTGTTTTGCTTGAGGTTTCATCTTTGTGGTTTTCTAACTTTAGTTTCTTCTGTGTCTAACATTTCTTAGTGACAGCTGAGACATTTTTTTGTAGTGTGGAAACAAAGCTGTGAGGAACACAACTCTGTTATCTTTGGGTTGCTGTGCCACCTGTCAGGTTAAGATTAATTTGGTGCCGCTGGGATAATGGTGTTTTCTGTGTTGGTATGAATGTTGTTATTCGGCCCATGTATTTAACACTGTTTTGACGTTGCATTTATGTAGTAAAACCAACCAGATGCATCAATGTCTCATATTTATTTTATTGGAGTAACGATCTACATGTTTCGGACGGTCTTTCTGTCCATCATCAGGAGTTAAAGACTGTACATACTGCAACAGGCATATGTCAAGCGGATACTGCTGTCTGCTGGAGACAACAGTTTCTGCTTGGCATATGCCTGTTGCAGTATGTACAATTTTTAACTCCTGTTGGTGGACGGAAAGACCGTCCGAAACCTGTAGAGTGTTACTCCAATAAAATAAATATGAGACATTGATGCATCTGGTTGGTTTTATTATAGAAATATATTATGATGCACGGCCCTATGAACGTCAGATTTTACGTTGCATGTTTTTACATATTTTTACTAGAAAGGAGATATCACTTTTTAAACTATAATTATTTCAGAATATCTGTGTACTCACTCACAAACACAATTTCAAAGACGCTATCATTGGCGTTTATATTTAAATGGATCGAGTGCGAAAATATACTTTGGCGTCTCATTAGACACGAGAAAACATAACGATTGTTTCTGTGCGACGTGATTCCGAAGTGCGCAAAATGAACGCGTAACTGGGTAGCTCGTGTCTGTCTGCCCTACAGTTTTTATGATCACTCGATGTTGCTAATTGATTATTAAGTAATTTTGTATGGAAGGAGTGAAAAATGCATTTTACCATACGAATATAATTTTCATACGCAGATAGGTTCAGCTTAACCGATAGCAGCTGAAATAGAGCTTAATCAATGTTATTAAAATTTATTTTTGTACGCGATATTAACCTGCATTTTAAGATATCTATAACTTTTCTTATAATATTTATTTTTTGGTGGGAATTAAGTAAATATCTCAAAGGCTACATTACAAAATAATTTGTATTGTAGCGAATTGGTAAGTTATACAGCACTTCCTGCTTGGTGTCATAATACAGCACTTGTAGTACGTATGTTTTGAGTGAGTTATCCGAAAAAGAAAGGATACATCTTAGAGTATGTACTCCGCAGGAGTACAGCTTTCTTTTCGACAACCGTAAGGAAAAATACGCATAATTATGGTGTTATAAACCTTGAAGATTTCGCGACGACAAAATTCAATAAAACTCTCTTGTACAGACAGCCGCCTGAGAATGTGAAGGTTTTCCGACGTTTCAGAAAATAACTCCGTCCCTGTCTTCAGGGTGTGCTGGTGGTTTGGTAGCACCAAAACTAATGATTAGGTGTCCAGCTCTCCCTGAAAATGGGGCGGGAGTTAGTGCTTAGAACGTCGGAAAATCTTCACATCCTGACGCGGCTGTCCGCCCGAAAAAATTTCATTGAGTTATGGTGTTGGTGATTGTATTAGACTAATGGTAATAATGGTAAATTATTGAAACTCGGTTGGGGCTTAAATATTTTTGCAAAATAAGACTTGGCATTTCATTGGCAGAAAGTGTGTCGGAAGGGGGGATTTGGAGGAAGCAAAAAAAAAAAACCTCCTGTCAGCAATACCAGTGCTACGTCCAAGCGTGAAGTGGGTCGAACAATTTGTTCTGATCCGTGATGCTATCCGATGATTTAAAGTTGGCCATGCATTGCAGAGCTCTCGGGAAGTATATACAAGTCCGACCGCTAGGCGATACGCCCACTTTGTGCATTTGAGACATGACTACTTTCAAAGTTAAATTACGAGTACAACATTTTTGGACTAACTTTTATTTTACCACTTATTACGGCTGTGAATTGGCGCCTATTTCGCTGTAAAAGGGATAATAATGGGGCCCGCAACTGCTTGAAAACGACACAATGAAGAAATATTCGAATCGAAATTGGTACAGTAATTTCAAAATTTACGAATTTTTACATAACGATGAATTTGTGATTGGTGTAGGACTCTTATTAATGAAAACAGGATTGGAAAAGTGCATAGAAATGTGGAAATTCATAAAAAAAATTTAAGGGAATATGATGCCTCTTAAAAATCTAATTGTATAGAAAATTGATATTCAGATGGATATCTTTATTGTTGCACCGTGCATTTCGTAGGGTCATTTAATTAGCGTGAGACGCAACATAACACACGACGCACACCCATAGTCAGGCGCATTCCCAGTAACGTGCTCTTACACAATACGACATGCTGCCACAGCACCCTGTTAATATATGGAAATTAATCAGTGAGTGTTTTTAAAAATGTGACTTTAGCAAGGAACAGTGTAGCTCCCTGAAAATGATCTTAGGATCGAAACATGTTGGAGCGATTTTAAATTAATCAGTGAGTGTTTTTAAAAATGTGGCTTTAGCAAGGAACAGTGTAGCTCCCTGAAGATGATATTAGGATCGAAACATGTTGGAGCGATTTTAAGTGTTTGGTGTGAAATTTTATGTATGTGCATTAGTTGGTATGCTAATTAAGTGATTCAGATGGATGTTGGGGAAATAGGCCAGAAATGAGGGCTGAATTGGACTGAGTGATTTTAGTGTTCAGGGGCCGTATTTCTGCGTAATTTTATGTAATTTTATGCCCTATTATCAGGGATAATTGGTCAGAAGGTTTAGCAATTAAACTGTCGTATTGCTTTGTAAAAAGGAAGGTTAAAGTTCAAAGTAAAAGCAAAATATTGTTCTGCCTAACTGCCATATTAAGTAGACGGAAGTAACATGGAGATACACACACACACACACACACGCACACACACACACAGAGTAAACCTATCACTCGAACGAATTTTGCAGAAATTTTTTATGTAGCTAACTTACCAGAACAATCAGAACCAGCGGAATGTTGATCTTATTAGTTAGCCCATATTTTCTTGTGAATAATGTATCAACTTCGAAACAAAATAATTCCTAATCGTGCAGAAGTCATTCCGATACAAAACACAGATTCATTGAAAGTTTAAGGTCCCTCATAAACGGTAAAGCAATCCCTCTACAACCTCTGAGGGTCCTAGGAGTTTGAGGTTCCAAGAATTTCTGGTGACACTGAAAAAAAAAATGCAAAGGTTTTTCATCCCACTCGCGGAACGCCCCCCCCCCCCCCCCGACGACATACTCCCGGTACTCATGCTTGTTAGAAGTTGAGTCGACCCTAGGGCCGTAGCACAGTCGGAAGGATTAAGTCGATGACAAATCCCGATGACCCCTTCGGTAATCGAATCCGCACATTGCCTCAACCAACTGCGCCAACTCCTACACCCTGAAGTACCTCATATTTTTACAAAGTACTGAAGAGAGAACTCTGATATTTCTTGTATGGCCGCTCTGCTGAATCATACATTTTGTTTGGCTTTTCGCCTTCCTCTCTTCTGTGCCTGAACAGCCGTATTATTATCATTGAACAGTAACGGTCAATTTGTCCCTTACATTTCATGAAATCCTGTGTGTCGTGGAGGTGTACTTCTACTTATTCTTAGACTAGACATGGCGAGTGGTCAGCTCTACGCCCAAAGCTCTTTAACCCAGGGGAAAGACCCCACATTACTAATAGAATAAGAAGCCGGGTGGCACTATAATAATTTTGGACACTTTGCAGAGGGAATAAACCCGTCTCCTCAACTTGTAGGGTACCGAGCCACGCTTCTTTGCTTCTGAAGCCTGTTTCCTGACACAATACGGACGACACTATTTTTTGTCTTCAACACGAATAAATAATTAAAATAAAAGGAGTAAATATAAATTATCATGTAATCGTACATACGGGTAAGCTCAGTTCTACAATATTTTCAGCTTTCTTTCCCAAATTCCAAGTGTATTCGCATCTTGTGTCCTTTCTTGTAGATTCACACTTATTGAGGCTCTGATATTAAACAAGAATTAAATCCTCTGTGACAGTGAGATATGTTACCTCTCCAAGCTGTTGGCTTCTCTAATACTGAAATATCACGCACACTGCTGGCTTTCTATTGACCGTTGTTGTCAAATGATGTATGCCGCCATTTCCGGTTCCTAACCAGAACCATATCGTGGCCAAATATATTGCATATCGTTAACAATTTGCATATCAACAAAACAAGAAATTAGGTCTATTAAATTTCAACTTCTTTTCTACGGTCTTAATTGTGGTACAGATGAATGCCATGTTATAATGCGTATGATGTATTTGCAGCACTAGAACAAATTAATATATGCTAACAAAAGCAAACAAAACAGAAGTACAGTAACAGCACGCGAGATAGGGCTGTGCATTTTTTACACAGACTGAGTATATACTGAGAATGATTAGAATCGCTGGCCGTCACTTAGTTGGTTTCAGAATAGTTTATACATTGTGCATAACAGAAAAGGGAACGAGCTTCCACGGCGACAGATAATGACCCAAAATAATATATGGCGGAATGAGTAGTGTCCTTCTGACCCGTTTGAGCGTAAAAAGCAAGCCTAATTCGATGTTTGTGCGACCATGCATCACTAATACAATAATATAAACCGCCAACTGGATACAACAATAACAAATTTTATTGCTAATTAAATCAGCTCAACATGTTTCGGGCGATAATTTCGCCCATCCTCAGGAGCACTAGACTGTGTTTACAGCTTGTGGTATAATGCACTTACCATGCTGCCTGCAGGCAAATTTTTTGAAAAGTACTCTTGATTTTGCCGGTTTCCCCGTTGCTTCTCAGAATTAATTCTAATATTGCAATTGATACAGTCACGTGTTAGGGGACCGCGGTGACACAGTGGTTAAGGTGCTGTGCTACAAATCGGAAGGTCGCTGGTTCGATCCCAGCTGACATAAAATCTTTCCGATCGCACTATGGCCCTGGGGTCGACTCAGCCTCTGACAGAAATGAGTACCAGGAGCATTTCCTGGGGGTAAAGACGGCCGGTGCGTAAGACTGACAACCTTACCACCATCCTATGCCGTTGTCATGAAATCTGAGAATCTTAACTTCCTGGAACCCTCTGGGCCACGCCAGGCCTGTAATGGGGTTGCTTTACCTTTTAGAGTCACGTATTAGGTGATAACTAATGGAGATGTTAGTGCATCTCAAAGTTCATACTGTTAAAAACTGACAAACACCTAACTGTAGGAATTTATTTGTTCAGTTCTTAGAGTACTATGCAATGATGTCTTTTGTATAGATCAGCACAAAATGACAGGACGAGTTAAGTGTGGAGGTTAAATCGTTAAGGCTTTGAAAAACATTATCCTGAATCCTGGCAATCTATGGAGTAAACTGAAGAGACAAAGGGAGACATTAGTCAGAAAATACGGCAGCCTTTCCGGGGCTCAACCAGAGTACTTATCGCATGCAACTTTACAATATTAATCTTCGTGGTTGCACCGTGCAGTGAAAATATCAAATTCTTTATTTTTCCAACTAATTCACACAAATTATATTAAATAATGATTAAAACATATAAAATTATAAAAGTTTCTCCGGCATGTTTCGGTTTGCATAAATCATCATCAGGAATCTACAGCCTGTGCTTAGCTAAAATTACATTTCTGTTATGGCGGCCATAACACTGAAGACATCTGTAATGACATATATACTGGAACCAGAAATGTAATTTTAGCTAAGCACAGGCTGTAGATTCCTGATGATGGTTTATGCAAACTGAAACATGCCGGAGAAACTTTTATAATTTTATATGTTTTAATAATTATTTAATATAATTTGTGTGCATTAGTTGGAAAATATAGAATTTACAAGATTAACTTCACGCCTACAAACAAGTTCGTGTTTCGAAATTGCAGCCTACAGACCGCATAAAACTGCGGACATCGGCTTCATTACTTTAGGAATCGAGGATACACAGTCGCCTGCCCAACTTAGCTACACTGAGGGACCGTCAGTTGGAATGTGCTATAAACGTATGTAAACGTCCAGCTACTTTTCCTGTTCTGAATGCTGTGGCTAGAGGGGATGATTGCCTAGTCTGTCCGTGCAGGGATGACTGAACATGCGGGGGTAGTTACGATGAAAGCTCATCCCCTATCGCAGTGTTTGGAGCAAGGGAAGTATGAACAAGGGTAGATTTCTGTATACAGTAGCACTTGGGTGAAGTGATCCATTTATTGAAGACAAGGATAAGTCCCTGGTCTCCCCTTCATCCCCTTCTCTATCCTTCCCTACGTCATAAGGGAGGGAAGGAGGGAGGGATAGCGAGAAACATCGGCTCACATGTTTCAGTAGGGGGTGACCTCCCTCAGTTTGGTTTTGCTCACTTACGAAACCCAGTCACTACTTTTCACGTAACAAGACACAGCAATACAAACAGATCTTTACCGGACAATTTATTGCGACAAATCCGATAGAAGGGGCAACTGATCTACTGGCGTACCGTTCACCCCGCTGGCCTAGTGTGACGAAGGTCTTGGGGTCGAGAACCCATCGGATGAAAAGTGGATTTTGTCTCTTATCAATCCTGACCCTAACCTCCGCCAAGCGCAGGGCTTTGTAAATGCGAGAGACAGAGGTGCACACGGTGGTGTCTTTATACGGGTAACGTGAACTGTACCAGACTCGATTAGCTACAGGTCAGCTGCCTTAGCCCGTGTCAAACTGTAGTCCATCTCACCAGGTCTCTTCAGCTGCAGGCCCACTGCAGTCAGCTGCACGTCCATTGTGCCAGGGTGTGTCAAGTTCTGTAAGTTTTATTCAGTCGGCGTGGGCGATAAGTGGATGGATGTAAAGTGACCATGGTGTGATGGATGTTGACACTGTCTTTCATGTTGTCTCCCCCCAACCTACCCCATATGTCATTATTACCTAGTGCTTAAATGAGTTCAGGTAAAACTTTACGTTTTCCTGTACGGTATAACCTCACACACAGATTTGTGCTACACTAAAAAACGAGTACATGTATTACATAATATTCTGAATTGTTGTTTTGGGTAATATCGCTTGGATGAAAATTGTCTTTTCGGAACTTATTTCAAAATATTATCAACACTTGTTCGTCCATGAGACGCAAATTTGTACACAATATGCCGTTTATATTTGTCAGTGTCTAATTTGAAATGTTTAAATTTTTAAACATTTGCAAATCAAATGATGAATATATTTGTAGTTCTTATCTTTTTCTCTCTGAGTATGAATTGCTGTCAGGCTTTAATTTACGTTTCCTTCTAAGATCTATAGATCCGTAGATCTATAGATCTATAGTTCTATTTATTCGCTGATATGAAACAGAAATCTCTCGCTACTTATTCCAGAATACACACAGTACACATCCTGTTAAAAAAAAAAAGCCAGCATGTACACGTAAATTTGATATGTGTTTGACCGTGAATCATCGATATAATAAAATTGAGGACCAACTAGATGCAACAATAGAAATTTATCGATCTTCAAAACAGCTGAACATGTTTCGGACAATTCCCTGCCCATCATCAGGAGCGCAAGACTGTGATTTACGCATAGTCCGTGCAGCCTCACTCCGGACCTCCGACCGACAACCTGGGGACAGTGCTGTAAATCACAGTCTTGTGCTGCTGATGAAGGGCAGGGAATTGTCCGAAATATTTTGAGCTGTTTTGTAGATCAATAAATTGTTATTGTTGCATTTCGTTGGTCCTCTACTTTGTTATATTAGCCAACCACTCAATCTCAGCTCCTCTTTATTCTATTCAGTTTCCTTGATGCCACTCTTCATGTCAGCCGTGCTAAGTCACAGATATGCCACAGGCCTTACCGGCCTAAAAATGACCCATCCTCTGTCTGTTGCTGGAGCTTCACTTTAGACCCAACATTTGGCTAGAATAAGAAAGTATCTTGCTGTGAAAATTGCCTTTCTGTTTGAGCAGCAATTACATTTTAATAAGAGAAAGTAATGCTACAAACACGCAGACAAATCCCATAATTTCATAATCATATATTAATAAAGAGGTGATAGTGCAGGAATAGTCAGGCTACTGGGTTGTCACACCATGTAGGACTGTAGGTTGACACCAGCGCTTCGAAGAAAGGTGTTGTCTCCGTCCTTAAACTCCGTGGCCTTAGTCCGCACGCGAGTAGTCTAGTGGTCAGAGTTTCTGACTACAGATACAGAGGTCCCGGGTTCGATCCCCGGCGCTACCAGATTTTCTGAGTAGTAGTGGGTCTGGAACGGGGTCCACTCAGCCTCGTGAAGTCAAATGAGGAGCTACTTGAATGAAAAAAGTAGCGGCTCCAGGTCTAGAAAACAGAGATTAACGGCTGTGGGGACCCGTTGCGCTGACCACGTGACACCCCTCTATCCGCAAAAGTTGGCAC
>Ga0123354_10015983_pt1 | contig 11757 bp, 7 predicted proteins | sample TergutLab28metaG_2_FD_97872 | JGI IMG/M metagenome (GOLD analysis project Ga0123354, IMG submission 97872) | Labiotermes labralis P4 segment gut microbial communities from Petit-Saut dam, French Guiana - Lab288 P4 | ecosystem: Host-associated > Arthropoda: Insects > Digestive system > Gut ... | reverse complement strand
CCGCGGGGGGGGGGAGAGGAGAGGGCGCTTTGGTGGGGGGGGGGGGGGGGGGGGGGGGGGGGGGGGGGGGGGGGGGGGGGGGGGGGGGGGGGGGGGGGGGGGAGGCCAGAGGCGAATGATTCACGGTTTAACAGCAACCAGACAAGATCTGAAGACGGACCCAATATGCTTCCCCCGAAACGTCTATCTTTTACACGTCAACAGGACGTAACATCCCAGAAGACCTGAATCTTCTTCATCAACACCGCTGTGTGAACCTCGAAACTCACGGAAAAAATGCCATCTCATTAGGCACCGGGATGGGTCGGTCTGCACACGTTATCAGTTGTACGGTCCGGGGTTCGAATCCTGACAGGAATAAGAGATTTTCCTCTGCTCTAAAGACGCCCAGACCAAGGCCCAGCCAATCTCCCTCTTAATGCGCACCGGAGTTCCTTCCTCACGGCTCAAGCGACCGCGGTGTGCGACTGCCACTCGCCTGTACCCAGTGACATGGTTAAGATACAGTTGTTAACTGCGGGCCTTCATGACGGCCACAGAGACAAGTTTACCTTCACCGTTCTTTTCTCTAAACTCTCGTAATCCGCAAACAGGAAAGAAGCCAGATCACTGTGCAAAAAAAAAAAAGCTTTTACACTCTTGAGGAGCTAAAAAAATGCAGTCAAGGGACAAGAGAAAACAAAAAAGAAACAAAACAGCACGATCCATATGGCAGGCGGTCAGGTAGTGACTGTCAGATTTTCAGACGTTGACATTTGAAAACGCAGAGGCTAACCTTGGGTTTTGTAAGCAAGTCTAGCTTGGCCATTCATGAATATCAGCTCACCGGCCCGTCAACAACACCCAAGCACGTCATCAAGAACAGAACTATGACTCACGTACCATTTCTCTAATCTCATGTTCATTTTCAAATTCATCCTCGAACGCAAGCCATTTCAGATGTTCAAAGCTTTTAAAACTAACCTTGTTATGTAGTCGACTCACTACGGGCTGGACGGTCCGGAGATTGAATCCCGGTGGGGGAGAGATTTTCCGCACCTGTGCAGACCGGCTCTGAGTCTCACCCAGCCTCCTGTACAATGGGTACGGGGTCTTTCCCGGGGTAAAGCGGCCGGGGCGTGGCGTTGACCACCCACCTCCATCTAGTGCCGAGGTTAAAGGAAGAGTAGAGCTATACATGTACTACCTCTCTGGGCCTTCGTGGCCTGTTCTAGGGTGAACTTTACCTTGTTATGTAGTTACGAATCATCCTATGACGAATGTCTGTCCTTATGCATCATACATGCCTATAGCGGCGCTGCACTTACATCCTATTTACATGTTCCTTTCAATGTAATTAGCATTTACTGACGCCTTTTGCCATATTCTCAATTATGTGTGCGTCTCGTTGAAGTTACTCCTAGCAATGGCTTGAGAAATCTCATAATGTGTCCCTTCTTTTATTTTATTTTTTTTCTTTTTTCTTGTACCTCAACTTTCACTTCAGGAACGTTAAACTTTAATTCAGAACTCACTTTCTAAGCTGCTGACTTGTGAAGCGTCTCGAAACTAGAGATGCAACACAGTGCAAACATCGGCTTTTCAATGCCTGTAAGGTCTGTCGTTATGTCAGTAGCTTGCGCTTTGATTTTGGGGCTCAAATTTTCAGAAGGGGGCGCTGAGGAAGATATTTGTGTATGGCGTAGAGGATGTACTGCAGGCTGGAGAAATTTGGATGGGGAGGAGCTTCGTCATTTGTACTCACCAAATGTCATTATGGCCAACAAACCAAGGAGAATGAGATGGGCAAGACATGTGGCACGCATGGGGGCGATGAGAAATGCGTAGTTATAGTGAGAAAACACGAGGGAAAGAAACCACTTGGACGATCTAAACATCGACCGCAGGAAACATTAAATGGATGTTTAACAAATGAGAAGTGGATTGGATTAACCTGCCACAGAACAAAGATCAGTAGAGGAATCCTTCGGGTTGTGCAAAATGCGAGGAATTTATCGACTAGCTCAGCAACTATTAGCTTAAGGAAGGACTCTGCTCCATGTGGTTATTTCAGAATACAAGGTGTGGACAGCCATTCAGTACACACTGTGCCATCAAGACACAGAACGTAAATTCGAACAGCATGACAATATGGGGACCGCGGGGCTGTAACAATATTTACCCCTGTATCCAATTTCCGATAGGGCCAGTGCTGTGTCCACACCGCCAGCGAGCCCCGTCACTATCCAAACCGCCTCTGGGGGCCCATCAATAGATCTGCGTCACTCTTCCCTGAAAAAAAGCGGCCGGCTCTATCTAAGGACGAGGCTAAGAATGCATGGAGCCATACCTCAACCCATCGCTTCATACGTTTTCATAGCGTTGTGCCTGATTAGGCGCAGTCATTTATCCTCTTTATACACGTGTATAGCACAGCGACTCGCTACGGGCTGGACGGTCGGGGGATCGTACTCTGGTGGGGGCGAGATTTTCCGCACCCGTCCACACCGGCCCTGGGGCTCACCCAGCCTCCCATACAATAGATACTGGGTCTTTCCCTTGGGGTAAAGCGGCAGAGGCATGGCTTTGACCACCCACCCCATCTAGCGCCGAGGTTAAAGAATCAGTAGAGCTATACCTCTACTCCCCCTCCGAGCCTTCATGGCAGGTTATACGGTGAATTTTATACAAGTATATTACACAAATTATGTTTGGTGCAGCACTAAGCGATATGACCATTACTTCCACTGACGACGAAACACGTTATTAGTTAGAACATGAAGCTAATGGCCCTCGCGAGACGCACTGTTGCTTGGATTGTCAGCGTGATTTGTTGTTTTCAGAGGAGGGTGAAGGAGGGTTATAAGGAAATGAGTCAGTAAATCGGCAACAAATGAGTGGGGTGCGAATGAAGTAGGAAAGGAAAAGAAATGTATTAAAAGATATATAAATGTATCGTAAAAGTCTTAAGGGACATGGGTTCTGAACTGTAGTAGACGACAGCCCTACTGTATTGTACTAACTCACAACTACACACGTATCATATCATACTGTCAGTATCACAGTATCTAGATGGTACAACGTAAAGAAATAGTACAACCCAAATTAAGAACTCAAAGTCTGCTCGTGTAGCTATAAAGCTGTGGGCATAGCACATTCGACTAACATACAGAATCTCTAACGAATTATGCCACAAAAATTGTAATCCAGCAGTTCATACCTGCCAACTAATGAACGCACTCCACATAACTGCCAACCCATCAATGCCAATGTAGAGCTGGTAGATATTATTACGTAATGGTAACACGTCACACGATACGTGCTGCCGCGTAAATGCTACACGGTTACCGACGCTTCGAAGGAACGTGCTACCTCTAATTTCAAGGCACAAGAGTCTGATCTTGCGGTTAAACAAAAAATAGTAACACTGTTGACTCACGAGCAAAGCTGTGACCTTGACAACGTGGGTATGGTCCCTTTATGTGTGGGAAAAGTTCGCAGAGGAACCAGACATGATTAATCTCTGCGTCTACCACTGTATACTTGTCGGTGTTCGTTAAGTGTGCAGATTGTAACAATCACAGTCAGCAATATGCGCAGCTCTTAATCCGAAAAAAAATAACAAAAAGTAATCGAATCAGCTCGTACGCACACGACACAACTCCCGCCCCGAAGTGTCACACAAATTACTTCATCTCCTACGCCCCTAAAGCCATCGGATAGCACTGCAATGCAGTTTAATAACTGCTGTTACCACTCGCTGTAACATTTTCGCCAGTGTATGTATTGTTGCGCACAATTCATACAATAAACAGCGGTTATATAGCGACACGGCACTGAACGTTTGTTTTTTTATAAAGCAGACTGCAGAGGGTTTATTGAGAGGTACGAACTCGATTTTTAAACGTTTGTTGCACAATATTCGTACTTCCAATGTTTTAAATAGCGCACAATACTTGCACAACTTTTTACTGTTCAACCAGTTCAACCCAGTGGTTTCTATGTGTACGGCCAGGTTTAACATTCAACAATTCTACTCTGCCCACACAGTGTATTTGTGTGTTTTGTGTGGATCTCAGGACAAACAGCGATTATTTCCCTATACAGCATTAAATGACTGGTTTTTATAATTGAGACGGAGTGTTTACTGCGCGGTACGAATTGGATCTTTATATATAATTCACGTTAAATCCAGTCTTTAGGCTCAGGCGATTAGTCGACCTTTCGCCGCGGAGGCCCAGGTTCGATCCCAACCCAGTCCATATGACATTTGTGGTGGACCGAGTGGCACTGAGACAAGTTTTTTTTTCCAGCACTTCTTGTTTTACCCTGTCACTGCCATTCCACCAATGCTCCGTAATCATCCACATCTTAATACTACTCTTTATCAGCACAAACACGCGAAGCCTCGGAACCTTCCAAAAAGCGAAGCTCTTTCAGATGTCGGGTGTCACTGGACAGCGTGTCTTGGTTTTAATTTGTTAAGCAAGCCGTTGGTACTACAGGCCATGTTGGAATGACTGTTGTCCGCTCACGGCTGTTTCTAGGCACAATGACGAACAGTAATTCCGCAGAAAGCAAACAGCCACCTCCCACATTTCCGTTCACTTCTGTCCGTTCCACGGAATCCAAATACATCCGTCAAGTGAACAGCACATTACATTCCACGAGTGGGTGGGTTCACTGGAAAGGCTAAGCGTTTTTAGTTAATGCGTTTGCGTCTTGGATTGTAAAGCAATTACGTCACAAAACAGAGGCTCAGCCCTCTGCAACAATCAGACATGTGTGTTATTTATTGGTAAGGGTAAAACATTTAACCCTTTAAACGCCGAGTTAAATCCCATCTGCCATTTGCTGGCATTATTAGCTCACCATATTCTCCACGTTAGCGGGATAAGGGTTAAAGGCTTTCTCGCGGGGGCAGTTTTACCTCCACCCCCTTCTCCGGCCATTTCTGTTGCTCAAAACATTGGTTGTACAAACTGACTGCGTGTGTATATCTCCCCGGTTCTGCATTCATCATGAAACAAACTCATTACTACTTCCCCTGTCACACAATTTTCACCCGTCAGAAGAGAGTAATCACTCGTCCCTGACGAGTGGTTTCTCATCCCATATACTGAATTCGGCAAAGTCGTATGTTTGTATTCCCTGAGACCCCCCCCCCCGCACAAACCTTACCGCTTTTCGTTAATATTCTTTCCCGGTCTCTCAGTTGAGTTTCTCCAGATGTCAAGAGCGATGTCTTGCTAACTTCTTACTACGTTTGTTGGCACTAACAAACAGGAACATAAAACGAGAGCGCTTGAAATCCAAGCTGCAGTCGGTATTGCAGGATCTATCTTTGCTTAAAAAGTTGTAACTTACCTGCAAATAGCAGCACCCCTCAGTGCACACTGTTATTCTAACACGAGACATAACTTCGTCATGTTATTGGGTCAAGGTTTTTTTTTTTTAAGGGCCGAACAGAAGGGCAGTGTCTGGAAAAACTGTTTTCCTAATAATGTTATGCTCCAATTCAGTACCTACTGCCAGAAAAACTTACCGATAATATTTCAAACGGGTTCTATCCCATAACCCTGGTATGTACGATATCAGGGTTCTATCCCAGTTTACTAATAATACTGTAAGTTCAATTCAAACACCAACAAATCAAACAGCTGTACAGCAAACCGACAGTATGCAGTCAGCTCCATCAGCATCAAGGGTGCTTGTACTTTAAATAACTGCATTCGTCGTGACTCCCACCCGCAATCCAGTGCTTTGTCTACCATTCTTTTGGTTGCCATGGTTACAGATGCCTTCTTCACAAACGTGTCTGACCATATCCAAAGTAAACAACTGAATTGTCTCAGACTGTTTCAGACATTCAAGGTCTTTCAAAGACGTTGAAAAAGCAGCCGGACTGGTATTCAAATACATTCCAGTTCAGATATATTGAACGATAATTGACACAGCTGTACATAGGCATGTTAGACCGGTATATATCGGGCACCGTCGAATTCAACGTGCATGTTTTTGCGGGCATTAGTATTATTGAACCTTCAGGTTATGAAAGCAGTGCTGCCCCTAAGACATATTCTCCTGACGACAAAGGAAACAGGTTTCTCCGAAACGTCTTTCCATATTCTTCATAACCACTGCCGCGAGAGCCTCATATTCTGTATGGGAATCTTTTAACCAGGAAGGCAACCACTAGCTTCTCATGAGCTCTGCTTCACAGAGCCTTGTGATGAAGTTAGTGTCTGATGAAAGCCAAGCCAAGTCAAAGTGCTAATCTGGGAGATCGCAAGTCGACGCCCCCCTGTCTGTTAGCCATTCCTGCGTTTGACCTCATCGCTGTACTCTGTAACAGACACCTAAACCCTAACAGTGGAATATGCTTACGCTAACGATTTTGAAGTCAGGCTGAGGGCCTTGACTGATCATGCCAAAGACCAGGGCCTAGGTTGCCCTGGACTAAATATGGGAGGGATAAGCTTTGGTTGGTTGGCTGTCTGGGCTCTAAGCCCAGACTGGCTAAGTCGCAAAACGGAGGTATGCGAAGATGTCAGGCTCTTAGATGAATGTCTGATGAAAGCAGCAACAGACACACCATTATACAAATCCGCTGCAACGGCACGGCCCTTTTTCACGTCAGTGTTCGCATCGCCACAAAAAGTAGCGCGTCTTACATCTACAGCACTCGACATCATAAGCGACAATGTGTTGCTAGCTGTGGCGCGTCAGAGTTGCGGCGGTCATAGCGGGAACACGCGACCGAGTAGGTTTGCAGCGCGGCCATTGTGATTAGCCCGTATTTGTGGCGCCACAAAAACGCTCATGGCAGCCAAGACACATATGAAGTACTTCGAAAACGTACGAGGGTATTGATATTCTCTGTTGCACATCTTTTACCCTTTAAAGCATAGCGGTAACTATATGTACCATCTCCTTTAACGCTAAAATTCTACGTTCTGCCCACACAATGTATTTATTTGTTTTGTATGGATCAGAGAACAGCGATTATTTCCCTACACAGCATTAACTGACTGGTTTTTATAACTGAGGCGGAGAGTGTTTACTGCGCGGTACGAAACAAATGCTTATACAGTTTACATTTACAGTCGAGCCCTGTTACAACGCATCGGTTTATGCGGCACCCCGCCTATAACGTCACATATTCTGTGGTACCAATTAATTCCTCACTGTTACCTGTAACATTATACTAATCGGTTATAAAAACACACGTTTATAACGACAGAAAATATGCGGTTCCTTCCATGACGTTATAAGAGAGTTCACTGTATGTGTTCTGTGTGTATCTCAGAACAAACAGCGATTACTTCCCTATAGAGCATTAAATGATTCGTTTTTGTAACATTGCGACGTAGAAACTGAATTTTTAAATATTACGTAAATGAATTTCACGTTTAAAAAGTATCATGAATACTGTACGTCAGTTCTTAAAACTAGCGCGATATGTAACAGAATATATATATATTACAGCCTATATATAATCTGCTGAATGAAACAATGAGCTGGAAAAGCGAATAAATTTGCAACGGCCATTCTCTCGCCTGCGGGAATTTTCATTTTCAACTGGGACCAGTATCCTATGTATTTTAAATTGTATAGTGAACCTTTCTGGATGTTAAAAATTCAAAAATCCCCAGAGAGCTCAGTCTGTCTCGATGACGGCTAAAAGCAGAGCGATGAATCAAAGCGCATAAATATTATTTTGAAACAGACATAAGAGCTACAGTATTTATTGGTTTTAAATGCGTTAAACGTTACAGTGTTTGATTGGCATCACCAGCAAAGGCTGCGTGTCGTACAATCAGGGGCCCTGCGGTGCTGACTGATACATATTTGAGGTTAAAGTCCCATGGAATGTGACGCCGTGTAGTTTAGTAAAAAGTAAGAACATTTCAGAGGTATTACCTCCATCTTCAGAGAACTTGTCTTTTTATCTGTCTGCTTTTCTATAATCTGTCCGTCATGTTTCTATTCTATCCATCTATCTACCCATAAATATCAGTATCTCTGTCTATACCTGATCTATCTATATAGAGTAGAAGTTTGTTTATTCGGCATGACGAGGGGGGGGGGCGTTGGAATGCAGCGTGACCACCACAGGTAAAATGGTAACTCAAGAAAATAAATTTTAATGCGGGATACTATTAAAAAATACAATAAAACAGTTACAAAATCACTGTAGATCATAAAAACGTAAAGCACAGAGCTTACTGCATACCTGGCAAATAGATGTGTTAAATGCTGCTCATAAATTGAAAATATCGGGGGGGGGGGAATCTTTTAACCAACAAAACAGAGACGGTCGTTAATCTAAGTGGACTGTATGGAAGGAAAGCTGTGCAGATGAGCGAAATCAGCACTACACCAAGAGCAGGAGAGACGGAACTTACACTATGTGTACGTGTATGTGTCTAGACAGATATGCGTCGCTTAACGACGGGGATACTTTCTGAGAAATGCGTCGTTGGGCGATTTCGTCGCTGTGCGAACGTCATAGAGTGTACTTAAACAAACCTAGACAGTACAGTGCAGCATACCACACACCTAGGCTATATGGTATAGCCTATTGCTCCTAGGCTACAAACCTGTACAGCATGTTATTGTACTGAATAACTGTAGGCAATTGTAACACAATGGTATTATAATATATAATACTATAATATTATGGGACCACCGTCGGATATGCGGTCCGTCGTTGACCGAAACGTCGTTATGCGGCGCATACCTGCATTCTGAGCCGCTAAATAGCGTCAGTGAATAAAGACAGGGGCTAATGTGGCGACCCGCGCCATCTGGACGTGGCCAACTACGAAAATGCAGCGTTCCACAGACATTCAGACTGTGGGAGTTTTCGTACCAGAAGCAGTCACGTCAGAACCGATTATGCGACCCACTGACAAACAATAGCCAATCGCAATGACGTGGGCGCTGTTGCCAACTCTAAAACTGGGGGTCAATGAGCGAGAGTAAATAAGGTGCAAGGCGAAATTCTGGGATGTGACACCAAGCGGCACTGCTAGATCCTTCAGATGGAGGCAAGAGGACCCGCCGAAACGTCCATAGCCATTCACCAGTAGAGATGGTGTCACATCCCGCAAGACTTGAATTTTCGTCGAAACTCCTGCGAGGCACTCGCATCTCTCAAACGCTAATAGTACGACACTTAATGGCATGGGGGAATGGAGGGAAGGCTCCAGACGTTAGGATAACTTCTGTACTACATGGAAGTAGCATAATGAGCGGGATTCTGAAGCTGCAAGCAGACTTATTACAGTCACAAGATTTACTTTGACCCTAGAGGACGAAGGACATCGGTTGCTGGTGTCTAGGCTAGCTTGCCAGAGGAAGAACCGGGGAATACGGTCAAAGAAGACGGCTTGACCCTTGAATATGGGACCGAAAGGTTGTCTCGAAACGTCGGTAACAAACTACAATCTCAGTATAAAAACTACACATTCGTTAATACACGACATTCCTGTCTGCATTATTTAACTCATCCCTGCTGTCAGTCAGGCTTTCCAGTGTCAGTTTTTTTTTTTTTTTACCGAAACACAAAAACAATATTTGTGGTACACTGGAACTGGTAAATTTCATTCAGTGGCGCACCAGCGAAAAGTTTGAGAACCCATGGCCTATACGGAGTGAGGAAAACCACGGAAACACTTAGAAAGAGTCTCTGTAGTACGGAGATACGATCCTGAGACTCCGGATTAAAACGAAGCAGGTGTGTCAGCATTTGCAAACGGCGTTTAGAGGGCGGAAGTGGCATGACAGTATGCACGCACGGGCACACAGTGACAATTCCGTTGTCAGATTAATCGCATGTCATGCATTGTTAATTACAGAACAATACAATACACTGCATCCCAGTTAACACCGTTTTATAACCGACAAGTCCCCGTCCCCGTCCCCGTCCCCGTCCTTCCACCCCAATGTCGAGTCGGTTTAATGCTGCCGCAGACTAAACTGCTGCTGAGGACCCCGCTGTTGGGGGGGAGGGGGTGAAAGCACCTGGTAATTCACATTGTGTGTCCAACTTTCTACGTAAATTCGCACTTTGCTGCGTTTGCATTACCAGTTTCAGATCCCCCCCCCCAACGGTTGCACCCCGAACTTACGAGTATTGCGCTGGGCCCACAAAATATTTTAATCCAGCCCCACCCTAATGGATACTGCATACAAACACGACACCCGCTAATTGTTGGGTGGGAGATGGGTACAGCACCGTGCGACAGTAAATTATGTTGCCTGTGTTTCGGGCGAACTTTTTGCCTCCAACTTCAGCGTCTAAATTAACAGGAACACGTCACACTGTTGGCGAACCGACTTTCCCGGGGGGTAGAGCGGTCGGGGCGTGAAGTTAACCACTCACCTATATCAAGTGCGGAGGGAAGGAATGGAACTGTGCTCTCGTGTATCGTCCCAGTAAGGACAGACAGCAGCGTGGGCCAGTGTAACTATATCCGCTCTCAATGCACGGTACATTTTGGTATCCAGACAGGCAGCTATAAGAAAACAATGCTGAATTATCGGAGGTCACTACGAAGGCGTGACGCCGTTTAATCTGGTAGCTTACCATGCGTGATTTCAGGCTTCCGCCGCGAAGTAGCAGACAACTGCGCTCTTCTAGGTTATTACGCAGCGAGTAGTGGTAAGAAAAAATACCACTACTGGCTGCGTAATACCCAGAAGAGAGCTGTTCTCTGGTAGCTTACCAGACTACACGAAGCCACATCCCACAAGTCAGTCATCTTTAACCGTAAAGCGCGCGCGTGTGTACACACACACACACACACATATATATATATATATATGTGTGTGTGTGTGTGTGTGTGTGTGTGTATGTGTGTGTGAGGCCTATATCCGGCCACCCTCAGCGCTCAAGAAATTTCGTTCGCCATCACCGTACTAGTGGATTCACTGCTGCACGCACGGAACTGAATGTTAGTTCCAGTCTCCCTGCACTTGTTAACTGTACTTTCTATACAGTCTGTGTTACTGAGAATGCAAAGTTGTACAAGCATCTGTTCCTGGAATATACTTTTCGCAGAGCGTTCCTACAACAGGTTGTTAACTGCGTGGAGACGGAATTTTGTGGCGCGGCAGTCAAGTTCTCTCTCTCTCTCTCTCTCCCTCTCTGTAACTGCTACGATGATTTCTACAGCACGTCCTGTCCAGCTGCCTTCATACTAACGAACAGTGAAAACACACGTCTCGTTTCTATGTCAGAGTACTTTGAAATAATGGCTGACTGAAGGCAAAGCAAGGCACCTGCTTTTTCGCGTTTTTGTCCCACAGCAGAAAACCTAAACCCGTACTGTTGCAGCCTTGCACATCTTAGTATGGGGTACAGCGTTGATAGAATTATTTTAGAAATTTCACATCTTATGCAACCAACCGCGAATCGCGTCTGTCTGGTCCACAAACACTGTGAACAATGCTCTGTACAATATCACAGTTATGAACACTGTTCTGTACACTGTCATAGTTATAAACACTGTTCTGCCAAATATCATAGTTATGAACACTTCTGTACAATCTTATAGTTTTTGAACACTGTTATTTACTGTTTCGCAGGTTATGAACACATGTACAATCGTACAATTTCTGAATATTGTTCTGTACGATCTCAAAATTTATGAACGCTGTTCTGCACAATCTCAATATATGAACACAGTTCTGCACAATCTCACCATTTATGAACACAGTTCTGCACACTCTCACAGTTTATGAACACTGTTCTGCACAATCTCACCATTT
>Ga0123354_10015982_pt1 | contig 11758 bp, 8 predicted proteins | sample TergutLab28metaG_2_FD_97872 | JGI IMG/M metagenome (GOLD analysis project Ga0123354, IMG submission 97872) | Labiotermes labralis P4 segment gut microbial communities from Petit-Saut dam, French Guiana - Lab288 P4 | ecosystem: Host-associated > Arthropoda: Insects > Digestive system > Gut ... | reverse complement strand
TAACCCAAGCAAAATTACAAAGTACGGCATACTGGTATGGATGGTTTGTGAAAGTTCAACTGGATATATTTGTAACTTGCAGATTTATGATGGTAAATGTGGACCTTTGACTGAAACGGTGGGCTTTCTACTCGAGCCTTATGAAGTGAAGGGTTACCACTTATACCAAGACAATTATTACAATAGTGTCCATCAAACGAACGAATTACCGAAAGACATGATAGAAGAGGCAAAAAATTTGAAGAATGGCGAGGTCACTTTTCATAGGAACCAGGAAATACTACTCATCTCACACCTAGATAAGAGGCTTGTAAATATGATTTCAACACTCCATACAGCTGAAGTAATTGAAACAACAAGCAGACGAACGGGTGTGGCAAAGAAGAAACCAAAATGCATCATAGATTACAACACTCATATGCACGGTGTTGATACAGCGGACCAGTATCTGGCTCACTACCCATTCATTCTTAAAACTGTCAAGTGGCCTAAGAAAGTATTTTTCTATCTTCTCCAATGTTGCCTTTTCAACAGTTATGTTACCTTTTCAAAGAATAATCCTAATTCCTGCAAATCATTCCTAGATTTCATGTCAGATATAACAGAAAATCTGATCCACACATCAGATGCTGTATTATCACTGTCATCATCTGGCAAGTTGCAAGGCTCCAGTAGAACACCTACACCTACTCCAACAAAACGTGCCCCAAAAATTGACCCCCCTGGCAGGATTGATGGAAAACTAAAGAATCACAAACTGGTAAATATTCCACCCACAAAAAATTATAAAACGCCAACATGAAAATGTCGAGTGTGTGTGCGAAAAAATATCAAGAAACTAGATTTCTCTGTGCTCAGTGTGGTGTTCCTCTGCATCCAGAAGGCTGCTACACGATATCACACGCTGAAACATTACTGAAGGTATGTTCTAAATTTCAAGTCTTTATCTCATATAGTTTTCGTGTAATTATTTTTTTACTGAAATCATGAAAGAAGGAGCTGTGGACCCTCTAAATGGCCGATATTTTAATGGCCCTGGGTATTGAAATAGTTGGCAGTGAACGTGTTAATATAATTCCTATACTGTATTTAAACAAAAACTGATTTTAAGGACGTTAATATTTAATATTTTAATATTAATTATAATTTTAATCATACATGTAGAACTACTGCCAAATAATTTGACACATAAGATGCACACATTGAAAAAATTACAAACTTCCTGAAGACAGCTAAGAACTGAGGAAGAAACATGTTGGAGGAATATTTCACAAATAAAAAAACATTATAAACATGTTGGTGTTAAATATATTATGTATGTAATATAGTCACACAGAAAATGTATAAATTAAAAGTCAGCAGCTTCTTGGGTCATGCCTACATCAATTTTGAAATACAGTGAAACCTTCTTGTTTTGTTTAAAAACTGAACAAACAAGGCCTAACTAGTGGAAAAACTTCTTGAAATAGTAAGCCTTGTAATTCTGTACTGAAACTCTCTACTGAAACTGAAAATAACTTTAGCAGATTAATATTCCATATAAAATTCCGTCTTAGATGAAGAAGAAAAGGAGGACGAGAAAGAGAAAGACTCATTTTTGTTCCTGGCCAATACATTTAAATTCCAATAGGCCACACTGGAGACAGACAAAAGCACCCATGGTTTATGGAAATGAAGTGGTTTCAAGAAGAGAATAACATTTGCCATTGTATTTAATCACTCTCACACTTAACTCCTATATATTTTGAAACTATTCAAACAAATTAAATGCTTATAAGAACAAATTTTTTCTTACATTATTTCAAACTCACTCAAAGGTAATCACACCAGTTAATCTCCCTATAACACCTATTACTCTAACCTCACGCAAATTACATTGTTAAAACATGTAACAAACATAATAAACCATGATTAATGTGCAGGAAGCACAGTATTCTTGTCATATTCATGAAACAATTTAGTATGAGAATGATATGCTAATATCAATGAACTTCACTTTAATTTATAACTGACCTGTCTTCCAGTAGTACTTGGTCAAATTCAGAAGATGAAACAAGAAAGAGAATTGATGTGACAGAGTCAAAGCACTGGAACCATTTCTGTCTCTGTGAACGTTGACCGCCAACATCAACAAACTGGAAAGGTATGTTGTTGATAGAGATAACAAATTCTGTAATTCCCTTTGTAGCTTTGCGGGCATGAAGAATATCCTGGTGAGATGGCACATAGTCCTAAAAACAGAAATATTCTAAAATTTTCTTTGAATGTTGAATTGAAACCCACTATGAAATGAGAATTTGCTCATACATCACTTTTTTTTTTAAGCAATGTATGCATGCAATAACTACGCAGATGGTTTCTTGTAGTAAGCATATGGTACATACAGCACAGGTGAATGATTCAGTAGGATAGCTGTACATACATTTAAACCTTTCCCACAAAAACTAATGAGTTACAGGCACACTGCTTCATGTTGGTTATTACAACTTGCGATGAAATGCATATGTGGAAACAGACGACAACTTGAACTATGACATTACTGCCCATCAAAGTTTACATAGATTAAATCTGAATTTCTTACTTGATCCATGGTGGAAAAAAATATGAAGGCTAACCTTTATGAACTGAGGGTGTTATTTTGTCACTGTGTGTTGGGAACAAATTGAGTGAATAGCAAAATGCAGAAAGCATTCCAGATTTTGATCCAAAAACTTATTAAAAGTGTACACATTCATTATGCTATGACCTTTCGGAGTTTCGTGGATGGGAAATACCTTTAGAGAAAAACATACTAAAAGCCTGTATGCACATTAATCTTGTGGGAAAATGTTGGTACTAAATTATTTTAACATCTTAGGTGGGAAAACATTTTAAGCAGGTTTCACTGTAGTGTGCAACATGCAAAAATTTCCATCTTAAAACCACTGCCTGTAATCCTTACAGATTTCTGCATACAATCAGCATGGCAGTATGCTACTGTATCAGTGATGTTAACACATGGCATCCTGTACATCCACCCTCTAAGTCAAGGGTGGACTACCTGCAGCTTGTCACACTTTTATATAGATCACATAAATCTGTAAAATTTATTAACTTATTATTTCAGCCACAACCGTAACCTATTTGGTGTGCAAAATATCAAGGTCTTTTATGTTTTCAAAACTGACATGAAACTTGAACTCAACTCTTTCAGTGTCACGGCAATTTCAATCTTAAACTTTCTTCTCATAAATATTACTCAGTGTTGTAAATAAGCTATAGTTAAAAAATTATATACTTGTAACTCTGAATTGTAATATTACAAAAGTTACAATTCATGTTGTGAAACCAAAATCTTGACTTGGATAAGAATGATGTATATTTTTGGTTAATGATGGTATCAGCTCTGATTTTAGACTTAACTTTTACATCACCCACACAAACACAACCAGAAGTTTCAAAATATAAGGCTCTGACATGCAAGCATTTGGCCCATCACAACACCATGGCTTGTGTACCAGCGTTGAAGAAATTAGGTCAAATATCTTTAGCCAGGTGAAACCTTGCTCAACACTGGAATCTGTTGCAAACCCCTTGCCAGCTATGTGTTTCTTGAAGAGTCCCAAGAGATGAAAATCTCTAGGCATGAGATGGGGACAGTTTAGAGGGTGGCCTGTAAGTTCCCCGTTATAGTGCTACAGGGCTGTAGCCAGTCACAAGTCTAGCTGGCTGTATAAGCCCCAGTGCCTTCCCTCTTTTTAGGACCCCCAAGAAGCAACTGTACCTAAAAAATTAACGATCGACAATTTTTGTGTTGGCCTATTAATTAAATAATTGGTACAAGAATGTAGACTAGGAAAGATTTGTAATATGTAACAGTGAGAAACAATGGCTGTAAGAATTGAAAGTTTCTGAATTATTCTGGTAAAAATCAAAAAAGGTATTTTCATGTATGCATATGTTTTTTGGAAACAACGAGGCTGAGAGGTAGACCAAGAAATGGATGGCAAGAGGAAGTGAGGGAGGATGGAAGACTAGATGGTGGAAAAGGGTGGAAGGAAAGGGTACATAATAGTGAGGAATGGAAGAAGCTCCTGAGAACAGCAAGGAATCGTAGCATTCTGCACATGGCAATGGAATGAATGAATGAATGAATGAATATTTTAAGTTTTAATTTGGATATCATAATGTCAGAGGTTTGGATTAAATGAAAAGACATTAACATATGCTTACTGGTGAAACAACAGCATTTTCATACAATATTAATTAATGAATAATAATTGACAACTACAAGCAGCAGTGTCCTTACATGAAGTAAAACTGACTTCCAAAACACGTGGGGTTTTGATAAACTGTGACAATGGTGAAGGTCCAAAATAATGTTCTTAACCAGTATATTACACTGTTGTCAAAAGACACACTGCATTCAGCTGCAGTTTTGCCTATCATTTCTACCTCATGAAGAAATAAATGCTTCTTTGGCCAGAAGCACAGAAAGGTGATCTATAAAAACAGATGGAGAACATTTCTTCATGACTCCAAAACCAATTATAAAAAAAAAGTATGCAATCTGTCAGCTGCAACCAGTGATAGCACTGTAAGACACTCAGTGTATGTAATGTTTACTTTACCACACAATTCTGTACACCTACTGTGAACATTCAGGCATGAACAAATACAATATTCATTAATAATTATTTTTCCTTTACAATTTCGGGCACAATCTCATGTTACAGGTACAGCAATTAATAGCATAAATAGTACTTACTGGTTTTGCTATCCTCTCCAGGTTATTGAAAAAGTATTGTACAGAATCACTCTGAAAGAGATAAAGAGATAGTTAGTCTTTCGGAACCTAACAGGAACACATGAAAACAAACATTTTACACACACACACACACATATATATATATTTTAATTTAACCTTTATACTATTGGGGTGAGTGTTTATATAGTGCATCTTTTATGAAAAAAAAAGTCTTACTGGAACACAAAAAGATATCATGAAACAAATGGCACTTTATGGAAAATAAAACAGAGAATATGCAGCATGTCTTAAAAATCGAGTACATTTCCTTGTCGCCTAAATATATATAATGAACTCCTAGGAGTGATTTCCTATGTGCATTCATGTATGTGAACACAAGTCTTTAAAATGTTAAATACAAATTCCAAGCATAACACAAACATTTGTGCATGCATGAAACTAGGATCTGACATTTTCATAGCAGTGACTAGGAAGACTACTGTCTTTTAGGATGTGATACCACATGTATGGTCAAAATTTACCTAAACTGCAAAGGAACATAATGTCTCCATCTTCAGAGCAGAAGAGATTCTGGTGGGAGGATGGGGAGACAGAGAAGAGGTAAAACATGGAGGCAATACATTCTTCAAAATGTCTGTCAGTTTCTATCCAACCACATGGCACCACACCCCAGAAGATGATAATGCTCCTGTTATTTCTCCTTAAACATATATATCTCATACGCCTATACACTTTAAAACTGCTCGTTATAAACTATGCACCAGGTTTAGTGATTATTCAAAAACCATACCATCACAACGCACACAAGGAACTGTATATCCACCTTAATTTACATAGTTTCCAACTTGTTTCAATCCTCAGACCATCCATCTTTAGCAAAATCTTTATCACAGACACAATGGCAGGATATACAGGTTTTACTGCAATAAATTCAGCAGTAAGTGATATGCATCAGGGTAACAATAATAAACTAAAACAGTTATATTAGTAGACATAAATATGTATGTATGAAGAGAAATATAATAACAATGAATAAAACATTCCTTATTTTGGGAGGGTTGTAATTAATCTTGTAAGAATTCACTTCAATTACTCCACTTTGTGTCTGTTCATGTTGTCCTGATTACATTTATTTTTGCCATGGTTTTTATTTTATTCAAACTTGTTATCCAGGTACATTAATTATACTTGTATTTACTGATGTACCAACCTGCTGTATATTCCACTACTAGGTTTCTAATAATGGTCTCTCTGAAGACAATATGAAAATCAAAACACATTGAAAATTATTATGTAAATTAATTTGGATTAAAAAAAAAACTGCTCATGCAAACTATGATGGTATGATTTAGAGCACAATGTCTAGTATATGTATGTTTCATTTAGAAAATCAATCTCTTGAAAACAGCATAAATTAAGTGACTTGTGCATACTTGGTTGTCTTAAGGAGTTCCAGACTGAATTCACAAATAATGGTTCTTGTGTCACTTCGCACTTGTAAGTTCATGCTTCCACTGCATGTTGTTATTTAAGACTGCAGGAATTAAAAAGAATTCCTGAGGTTGAGGTGGTCTCCAATGACAGTACATTCATGAAATCAGACAATCAGTTCAAAACTGGTGATCTTACAAGCCTATGTCTTTCTCTTGAAAATAAATGTGTCATAAGCCCGGAGTCAGCTATTGCCAAACACACTACCAATAATATTTGGCCAAGGAGAACACACAAATAATATTCATTCCTTTTCATTTCATGGTGTAGGCTAGAAAACCTGTTCTGAATATTCGCATATTCACTCATTCTTTTGGTTTATACTATACAATGTGTTGTACTATTCTATGCATTAACTGCACAAGTGACAAGCAGAATCATCTTCTTGCAAGACAAGCGAAGGAGCTGTATTTTTTTTTTTGGTGGGGAGCGGGAGGATTGATTGCAATTGGGTTCAAGACCTCACGGTCCCGATGCACCTAGGCCTTAATTGACGGGCCCTTTGTGCCCCATGGGGAAAGGGGGAACTCCATACCAAACTACAACTGCAGGAGTGCTACAAGTCTCTGAATAAACCAGTACTTCAAGAAGCTGAAACTACAAATGATCTCACCTTATCATACTGCTTACACATTCTAGTCCTGTAAAATTGTTATTGAAATTCCAAAAACAACAATGTCCTTTTATTACACGTTGCCAACACTGCCACTACCACTCTGGTAACAAAAACCAGCGGGCGTACTTGTGTTTATATACATAAAACAAATTAAATGTCACAAATTTTACACTGCCCTTGTGACACGGTTTGGATATGCCCAGTTAATCGGATATCTAATAAAAAAAATCCCCTTACGTAAATCTTTATTTTAAAAAATTACCACTTACCAACTGGAATTCTCGTCTTCTGTCAAAGGCTTTTCTAATACCAGCATCATTCCACAAACTTAGTAAAGACGGGACATAATGCAGGAATAACTTATCATCCAACATCATACTGTTTTCAAACTTAAGAATGTGGTAACCATAACCGGAATTACTTGAATTTTCCCACGGAATGTTAAGTTTGTCCCTAGCATCCACTAACACCTTCATGCCTTTCACAATGTTTTGGTAGACCACATGTTGGTACTCTTTCACAAGTTCCGGTTCGAACTTTATACCATGAATAATCCGCATTTGCTTCAGAAACGTTGACTTTCCACTCTCACCAGCACCAAGTAATAACAGTTTCACTTGTCTTCTTAAAGACTGTTTGTCTTTTTCTATTAATCTGTCAATTTCTTGACTCTTGTGTCTTTGCTCCAATTCTTCCGGACTAAATTTGAAGCGAAGACAACATGAGCAACACCACATGACAGTCGCCATCTTGCCTCACCCTCGTTCCAATTGATGTTCTTTGCCATAGATTAATACGTTTATTACCTTAGCAATGGGTTGTTTCAGTGTTTACATGCATGACGTCACATGATCATGTCACCGAATGTTAAGCGCGTTGTCAATGGCGCGCTATTTCCGGCGTGTTGAATACGGGGCAAAATACGTGTGGCTGAGAACAATTGATCATTTGCATATGACCTTTCTTTCACCTCAGCCTTGTTTCAAATAATCTGTTAGCTTACCAAGATGTGGTCCTATGCGGGGGTGCAAATAGCTGTTCAGATCTACGCAAACGCTTCTGGTCAGTGCAAAAGACAAATGCACAAAAAATTGAAGATATGGAAATGCCAGTTTGAGAATTCATTCTTAACCCCGCACTCCATACTCATCATTAATTTCTGGCTTGCTACTACGATTACAGGGGACACAAAATATATGCCATTTTAATTTGCTTACCTCATTTCAATAAACGGCATGCAAACATCTTCGTGAATGGATAGAAGCTGATGTAATTACAGGATCTGGGAGATATTGTGGAAGATGACAGCGCATGCAATCACAAATCTGCTTCGATATATACCATAGCATTAATATGCAGAAAAAACAGAAATGTGTACCAGGAGCATTTCCTGGGGGGTAAAGGCGGCCGGTGCTTAAGGCTGACAACCTTACCACCATCCTGTGCCGTTGTCATGAAATCTGGGAACCTTAACTTATTGGAATCCTCTGGGCCACTCCAGGCCTTCAACAGGACTGCTTTACCTTTTTTTAATACACAGAAAATACAGCTTCACAAGTACGTGAATTGGAACTGGATGCTTTTTCCATCATGCATGAAACCACCTTTTCAATCTATATAGTTCCATGAATATTCTACAAATAAAATTGCCTTTGGCATGTGTTTCACTTCTGCACCATTACGGACACGAAGGTACTACTGAACAAAGTGAAATGCGATGAGAGAAGACAGCGTGATGCAATTACAAAATGTTTTTCCTTCACCAAAATTTGGGAAATAGTTTTCTTTGTTAAACCACTGTCCTGACAGAGTTAATTCTTTAAAAGGAAGAAAATATTACAGTACAGACTTGGTGCAGTTCTGCCAAATATGGTGATGCTCTGGTTGACAAGTGAAATTTATTGGCATAATTCCTATGTATATGCAAACTAACAATACACAGGCCCTGTTAGCTTCCATTGTGCTATTTTGTGCATCTTACCATATATGTTACACTTTAAAATTCACAGTTCATCCCACTTTCTAGGCGCTTTCTCATTCACGGCGAAAAGTGACTGTTAGCTTTGTCATATGTCTGTATGTACTAGAGCATCTCTCACTGAACGGATATTCGTGCAATTTGATAGGGGTCTTGTACGAAAATGTCAAGAAACTTCAAATTTGCCTAAAATTGGAGGGGAGGGGGGAGAGAAAAAATAATGGGCATTTTACACAAAGGCTTGTGTTCATTATTGACAGCAACAAGAGTAGTGCAGCAATACACAGAACACAATGCTGTGCTTCCATTTTAATGCTTTCAACATTTATTACACTTATGACAGCGATATATATACATATACACTATATACATCAATACAAAAGGGAGGTATTTTTGCTTGACCATATCAACAATGGGTACACAAATGCATCACAAAATTACTTTCTATATACATTCCCTATCTCGCTCCCTTAATTTCAGACATCCTATGCACAATTCTGTACATTTCTCAAGCTGCCAATGCCATCTAATATGGCAGAAGTATTTCTGCACTTTCTATTACCCCACCTGGTAAATGACACAACTTGTTAAAGCAAACGATTCCATTCCATAGCCTGTAAGCTCATAACCAGGGAAACTTTCTACCCTTCCGGGTACAGGACAGGGATGCTGAACCTAAGGCATACATGCCCAAAATGGTACACGGAAAGATTTGTATGGCACATAGCATTCACTGCTGCCCAAATTTTTTATTTCTTTTGCCCAACCAGCGTCTCTATATTGTGAAGAATATGTGTATACACTATATACACAAATCTGACCATGTACAGACTGCATATGAATTACTGTTGCTACCAAATAACACTGCTAGTGAAATATTTTTACAGAAATCAGGAATGGTGCAAGTGTTGACTGGAGATTTACCGATGGGGCACTGGCCTCTGGTGACTGGGCGAATACGTAACACTCGACAAAATGTTTAACAATCCCCGCAATATACCGCTGACCCAGGTGTCCAAATGAGGATCAGGTGAGCAGTCCCTTCCCAGGACAATGGCAGTTGTGGTGTTAAAATAAAATGAAGTATGTACTCCATCAAACACAACTTTATTTTTTATTTTATTATTTCAAATGTTGGCTACTAGTTTTGGCCTGCATATGCAATAACAAACTATGTTACTGCTCTCCAAACCTCGTGTCATGTCAAAGCTGTCACCTGGACAACAGATGATTTTGATACAATATTGTAAAAATTCTATTTTTGTGTTACTAATATAAAGAAACTAAATAAATCAGTAGAGTTACTGTATTTTAAAAGTGAATTCTCTATAACTTGCGTGACAGAGTTACACACATAACCTGTAGAACTGTTACAAAGAAAACAGTGTAGCCACCTCAACAGTGAATAATCTTCTGGTTCAGGTCTATTCACTGATTGTATGAGTGTCCAGATCAGTTTAAAAAAAATTTCCAGAGATGGAAATTTCTTGTCTTTTCCATCCATTGTATTCCAGTTTTAGTGAGCTGGATGGCAGGTATTATTAAAAAAAAAAAATGGTTCCAAGTGCCAGGTGTCCAAACAACAGTGGGGGTTGGATTATTCTGCTACTAAACCTAGTGGTACAGTTTTGTGTCTCGTGTAATAACATCATGGCAGTATAGAAAGGATGCAACATTCAGAAATACTGCAAGAGTAAACACACATTAGAGTATTAAAAAATTTGGGACTCAAAGGCAAAAACAAAAAGTGACACTGCAACATAAGCCAGTTTTTGAGTGGAAATACACTTATCTGCTGAGAAAATCATTAGTTAATAAATAACTAAACATTCCATTACTGAAATTGTTCAAGTAATAATTCCAGAAAAGTCACAGCCAGCACAAACAAAAAGCTCTTCTGCAAACACAGCAGCCTGTAGAACTGAATATCCTGACTGAAATATTATATCAGCTGCATAAAGATGGTTCCAAGTTGCAGTTCTTTTCATATGCAATTTAGGAGTCATGAGATGTCTATGATACCCCACAACCCTTCTTGTTTAATTGTGGAATGAATGGTGGTTCTGAAAGAACGGAAAAATCAACATTCGTACACAACTCATTTGGGTCTACTAAGGGTGAGAATTTTCAAGGAATTTCAGACCATAATTGCCGAATAGTCTTCAATGGAAGCAAATGAAATGTGTGGTAACACATGTATGACAGGATTAGTCAGGTAAATATACAGAGTGAATGAACATGCAGGTTACACTAAGCCTACGGCTATACATCAACAAGCACTCTGCAGGTTTTTGAAGTTATTGTGCGTTACAAATCCAGCAGCTGCTAGGGAGAAGTTTACTGGTTTGAATGTAAATAACCACTGCCAACTTCCCACAATTTTAACCAACATTAAGTTGAAATCATAAGATTTACCTTACCTTACTACATTTCCATGGCTAAGCCATGGCAAAGTACTATGCTCTCCACAAGAGAAACAGACATACTGTACATAAGAAAACAGACCCCCTGCTGTATTCACTAAGCATGAGTATAAACAATGTGACAACCAAACCATAGAAAAACACTCTCCAAATCTGTTACCATACCAGTTTCCAGCTCAAATAACAGAAATAACAAATAAGACCCATGATGATTGTAGCAACAGGTTGATTACAAGTTAAGTTGCTTCATCAGAGCATTATGTTCAGACTTTAACTGAGTCAGTGCTGAAACAATGCAATCCTTGTCTGATGCTCAGGGATTGGAAACATCACACTAAACATGCCACAATAAAAAAAAAGACCCTTCAACACAGCACAGAAGCAATGAGTGTAACACCCAACATATACAGTGCGCCGACTCAGGCCTACTCTTCACAATTGATACTAAAATCATAAGGAAAAGGGTAAGAGCAATTGGAAAAAACAAATCAGTAGGGCCAGAT